>Ga0181380_1000006_pt1 | contig 92792 bp, 106 predicted proteins | sample 3SPOviralmetaG_FD_130116 | JGI IMG/M metagenome (GOLD analysis project Ga0181380, IMG submission 130116) | Marine viral communities from the oligotrophic San Pedro Time Series (SPOT) site, San Pedro Channel, CA, USA - 3 SPOT_SRF_2009-08-19 | ecosystem: Environmental > Aquatic > Marine > Strait... | reverse complement strand
AGACCTACGAGCTCTCAAAAAAGAGAAAAGTAAAGAAATCTCTGCTAGAGCTCAATTAAGAAAAAGAAGTAAAGATAGTATTGCCAGACCAAAGGCAAAGAAAAATCTTTTTTCTAACGATCCTAGACTACAAGGAATATAGTGTTTAGTATTCTTTAAGACTTTCAAGTGCCATATAAATAGAACGTATGGCACTTGATAAAAAACATTATAAAGAATATAAACTTGATATTGATATTGAAAAATTAGGTAAAGCATATTTAGATTTTAAATTTCATTTAGGTTTTCGTAAAGATGATAAGTCACTAGCTGACTTTAATGCTATCTGTGTTAATAGAATACCTGGTGATGAAAAATCTATATTGGGTGGAAACATAAGAGGTTTGTATTGGACTATGGCTGATACAACGAATTATGAAGAACAAAGATTAGAACCTATCAAAGAAAGTTTATACACAGAATTGTGTCCAGAATTTAAAAATACTTATATTGAAGAAGTATATAATTTAGTTAAATCTAAATTTAAAATAGGTCGTATGAGATTTTTAATGAAACCACCTCGTACTTGTTTAAGTTGGCACCGTGACCCTGAAATGAGATTACATATTCCTGTAATTACAAACAAAGGTAATATTATGGTTATTGAAGACACAGCTTTTCATATGCCAGCTAATGGAAATGGTTATATAACTGATAACACAAAGTACCACAATTTCTTCAACGGAAGTGAAGTAGAAAGGGTACACTTGGTTACCACAATACTAGATCATAATTGTTTAGATGATGATTGTTGTAAGCTTTGTTAAGCTGATACAACATCCATTAAATCGTATGGTACTCTCCATTTTTGTCCAAAAACATCAACGACTGCTTTCTTTGGACCAAGTTTAGCAACAACACCCTCACGCCATTGTCCTCTCGCTTTACCAAACTTAACTTTAGTACCAATTTTAAACTGATCAGCTTTTACACTTTTAATAGTCTGTTCAATAATAAACAGATGACCAGCATTACTTGGGTCTTTGATCCAATCCATAATTCTTGGTAGATCATTAAACTTTAATTGTTCTTTACTCATATATAGTCCTCCCTTTTGTTATCTTAAATATAATGGTCCTGTCCATTGAATAGCATAATTACCTTCAAGTACATTACCTCTAGCCGAGTTCAAAGCAGGTTTGTTATAACCAGCGGCTTTTAATATATCACCTTTTTTAAATCTACCAGAGTCTTCTTTCATTACAAAAGCAAATACACCAGTATCTTGTACAATCTTAACATACTTTTTACCAAAAGTGACTTTTGTTTTGCTATCCCAATTATCAACTTGTTCTTTAGAATAACCAACTAACTCTTTTCCACCACTAGTTGACATTCTGATGTAATCTTCTTTGGCACCTTGCATCATAACTGCTATACCTGATAATATGTTATTTGCTGTTTTATCTATAAAGTATCCCATTATTTTCCTCCATTTACATAGTATTGTGTTAAATCTTCGTAAGTGTCTTTTTCTTTTACTTCTGCTTCAGCATATAAAGTTTGAGAAAATAGACACATCATATAACTAGTGATACCAGTCATAGCAGCTGCTGCCCCTAGTAAGTATTGATCTGCCTCTATTGCACCTGTGGCACTAACCATAGCGAGTGTACCAACTACTGCAAAGACCAATGTCATATATTCATATATCTTTTTTTTCATATTTTTACCTTTTTCATTATTTGTATTACTTCAAACAAAGATTTTGTTTTAAGTAATTTGTTAGCGTAAGACATTCTTCTATTAAGTCTTTTAATTGTTTTTATTTGTTTTTCTTTGTTGTTCATATGATTATATTATAGGGAATAAATAGTAAAGTACAGAAAAAAATTGGTAAAAATGCCCAAAAAACCCTTAATTATAGTTACTTTTTCACTTTTTTTGTTCTTATTTTGTTCTAATTGTTCAAAAGAGTGTAAAATTAGGCCAGATTTAGAAAAAATTGGTGAATCAGCAGTTAAAAATAAAAATAATTTAAGTGAAACCGAGTTGAAGGCAGCTCAAATGAGTTGTAAATTTTAAGATAAATAGAAATAAAGAAAAAAATATGAAAAATTGTCAAAATTGTGGTCACATATGCCACTGCGGTACAAGTTGCACGCAAGAACACAAAGATGGTGACGGAAAAAACATCTTAATTTTGTGTTGTAACTATTGTCGTTGTAAAATTGATGAATATTTTGGACCTGGCGATCCAGAATACGATAGTTTGGACATTGATTCATTTAATGGAGCGTGAATTATGAAAAAAATGAGAATATTTAAGTTTTGGAATGCAGCAGGTGATGAAAAAGAGAAAGAAGCGATGAGTTTAAAGAAGGCTGTAATGTCAGTACAAGGTGATTATAAAGATAGATTTATAAGTGTTGAATATATTACTAAAAAAGGCAAACAAATCAGTCAATCTGTAGAAATACCTATGGGAAGAAAGATTAGACAGTCAATTGCCTTGGAAAAAAAGAGATTAGCCAAAAAAGCAGCAATGGAGGCTAAAAGATAATGGCCAAAATAGCTAAAAATTTTGTTGCTCATCAAAGTATACCAAAAAAGACTTCACAAGCGACTAAAAAACGTAAATGTAAAATGAGTTCAATGAATAAACATAAAAAACGAAATCTAAAATTCTATAACGGACAAGGAAGATAGTGCCAGCAGTAAGTAGAGTTGGTGATAGTTTATCAACAGGCCACGCTTGTACAGGATCAACAACTATAGCGTCATCTAACACAGATGGAACGGTAAAGGTGAATAGTATAAATGCTATTGTTGTAGGTGCGCCTACAGTATCACACCCTTTTCCACCAAACCCTCCTTGTGCGCCACACGTGGCTAACTTAAACGTGGGTTCTTCATCAGTAAAGATCAATAGTATATCTGTGGGTAGAATTGGTGATAGCGCAGACGCTGGAGCAATGACTTCAGGTTCTTCCAATGTTTTTATTGGATAACGTATAAATATAAGGGTTATGCCAAATTACGATGCAACTAGTACAAACAATTCTAAACGAGCCTCTAGGTCTTTTAGTGATTTAGATTTAGACTTTGGTAGAAATACTGTTACTAATGATGTAAATAAATTGACTAATGTTGAGGCGATAAAAAGAAGTGTAAGAAATTTGATTAACACTAATCACTTTGAGAGACCATTTCATCCAGAAATAGGTTCTAATGTTAGAGCTATGTTATTTGAGCCATTAATGCCATTAACAGCTTTAAATTTACAAAGAAAGATACAAGAAGTTTTAGAAAACTTTGAGCCAAGAATAAGAGTTAATCAAATTATAGCAAGACCTGAATATGATAAAAATGCTTATGATGTTAGAATTATGTTTTATATCGTAGGCACAACACAACCAGTTATAGTACAAACATTTTTGGAAAGATTAAGATAATATGCCAAGCAATAAATTAGAAGTATCAGATTTTGATTTTGATGATATAAAATTAAATCTTAAAAAATTTTTACAAGGTCAAACAGAATTTCAGGACTATGATTTTGAAGGTTCTGGTTTTGCTGTGTTACTTGATACATTGGCATACAATACACACTACCTAGGTTTCAATGCTAATATGTTAGCAAACGAAATGTATTTAGATAGTGCTGATGTTAGAAAAAATATTGTGTCATTAGCTAAAATGCTTAATTACACACCATCTTCAGTAAGAGCACCTACTGCGAGCATTGATGTTACAGTTAATAATGCAACTGGTACATCTTTAACAATGACAAAAGGTACAGTATTTACTACAACGGTTGATGGAGTATCATATGAATATATTACAAATGAAGATAATATAATTTCACCTGTAAATGGAATTTATAAGTTTGACAACTTAAACATTTACGAAGGTACACTAATTAATTTTAGATATACAGTAGACAGTACAGATGTTGACCAAAAATTTAAATTAACAAGTTCTAATACTGACACTACAACATTAAAAGTTTCTGTACAAAACAGTTCTTCAGATTCAACAACAAATGTTTACACACTTGCTGGTGGTTACAATGCTGTTACTAGTTCATCTAAAGTTTATTTTTTACAAGAAACTGATGATGGCAAATATGAAGTTTATTTTGGTGATGGTGTTATGGGTAAAAAATTAGATGATGGTAATATTGTAATTTTAGAATACATAGTAACAAATAAAAAAGATTCAAATAGTGCATCTGCATTTACATTAGCAACTAACATTGGTGGTTTTTCAAATGTATCTATTACAACTAACTCAGCATCTCAAGGTGGTGCAGAAGCAGAAACAAAAGACTCAATTAGATTTAATGCACCTTTAAGTTATGCTGCTCAAAATAGAGCTGTAACAACTTCTGATTATGAAACAATTGTAAGAAGTATATATCCTAATGCAATATCAGTAAGTGCTTGGGGTGGGGAAGATGATGAAACACCTGTATATGGTGTAGTAAAAATTGCTATTAAAGCAGCGTCAGGTTCTACATTGACAGAAACAACAAAAGCAAATATAGTTACATCTTTAAAACCATACAATGTGGCATCTGTAAGACCTGTAATTGTTGATCCTGAAACAACATCTATATTATTAACATCAAATATAAAATATAATAGTAGAGTTACTTCAAAATCTTCTGCAACTTTAAAATCAGATGTGGTAGATACATTGAACAATTACAATACATCAACTTTACAAAAATTTGATGGCATTTTTAGATTTTCAAAACTATCTACAGCAATAGATAATACGGATACTAGTATTGTATCAAACATTACTACTTTAAAAATTAGAAAATCATTTACACCAACATTAAGTTCTTCTACAAAATATTCTATCTATTTTAGAAATTCATTATATAATCCACACTCTGGTCACAGTGCTAGTCTTGGTGGTATATTAAGTTCAACAGGATTTAAAGTTAGTGGTGATACAGTAAATGAACACTTTTTAGATGATGATGGTTCAGGTAATATTAGAAGTTACAAATTAGTTAGTGGTGTAAGAACATATGTAAATAATAATCAAGGAACAATAAATTACAGTACAGGTGAAATTACAATTAATTCGTTAAACGTAACTTCAATTTCAAATGTAAGAGGCGCAGCTTCTACAGTAATAGAATTAACTGTTCAACCAAATTCAAATGATATTGTTCCAGTAAGAAATCAAATTGTAGAGTTGGATGTTGCTAATTCGTCTATCACAGTGGAGGCAGATACATTTTTAGGTGGTTCAGCTGAAGCAGGAGTAGGATATACAACAACATCTAGCTATTAATAAAAATGGCTAAGTTTACAGATAAATTATCAAATCTTATAGAATCACAACTGCCCGATTTTGCTTTGGCAGATCATCCAAAGTTTGTTCAATTCTTAAAGACTTATTATTTGTTTATGGAGTCTGCAGAGTTAATTGTATCTGATATTAACTCATCAAGTGGTATTCAATTAGAAACAGAAACTAATCAACAAAATTATTTAATAATGAATAGTTCCAAAATTGGAACACAAAGAACATTATTAGACGCTGACGATAAAATATTATTAGAAGATTCTGCTTATGGTAAATTTACTAGAGGTGAAACAATAACAGGACAAACATCTAAAGCAACATCTGTTATATTAACAGAGGATTTAGATAGTAATAGACTTTTTATTTCAGCACAAGATAAATTTTCTATTGGTGAATTAGTTATAGGTTCTACTTCAAATGCAACTGCAATTATATCAAAGTATAGACCTAATCCTGTAACCAATATACAAGAGCTATTAAATTTCCGTGATCCTGATAGAGTGATAAGTGATTTTTTATCAAACTTTAGAGAAGAATTTTTAAATACAGTTCCTGATAATTTATTTGATAACGTAGATAAAAGAAAGTTAATTAAAAATATTAAATCTTTGTATCAACTAAAAGGTACAAAAGGTGGACACAATATATTTTTTAGATTATTATTTAATGAAATATCAGATACAATATATCCAAGAGAAAATTTATTAAGAGTATCCGATGGTAAATTTACAACAAATAGAGTTTTAAGAGCAATTGGATCAGCTGGTGAAACAACTAATTTAACTGGTAGAACAATTACTGGTCAAACATCTAACGCTACAGCAATTGTAGAAAGTGTATCAAAATTTATTATAGCATCAAATGAAATATCAGAATTTATTTTAAATGATGATAGTATTAATGGCACTTTTCAAATTGGAGAAGAAGTTAGAGGTACAATATCTGATACAGATGACATATTAATTAAAGCAAATGTTACTGGTATACCAATTTCAAAATCTATTACTCAACCTGGTTCATTACATTCAATCAATGAAGCAACAACAATTACAGGTGGTGGTAATGGAGCTATCATACAAACAGGTAATATAGGTTCAGGTGGAGTTACAGAAGTAGTTATAGATAATGCTGGTACAGGATATGCAGTAGGAGAAGATTTAGTATTTGATAATACAAATACAAATGGAGCTGGAGTTGCAGGATTTATTTCAGTGGTCAATGGTGGATTTACCCAAGAGGCTGGAACAACAGGTACAACAGGTGAAGATCATATTGTATTAGAAGATGAAACAAATAGAGGTGACATTTACTCTGGTAATAAAATTGTTATGGAACCTGATACTAATAGCAATCTAAATGATATTACTGATGTTTTCCTATTCAATAAAGGTTCAGGTTATACGTCATTACCAACAGTTACAATTAACACATCATCTGGTACAAGTGGTGTATTAAAATTATTCAGTACAGAAATAGGTCGTGTATTAGATTTAGATATTGTTGAATTAGGATTTGCACATCAATTGTCACCAACACCACCAACAGTTACATTATTTAAAAACTTTATAATGGTATCTGCTAGTGGTAACTTTACAGGTGGTGAAAGTATAACTACATCTGCTAGTGCTACAGGTACAGTTGTAAGTTGGGATAATACAAGAGGTTTACTTGTAATAAAAGACACTTCAGGTACGTTTAGTGAGGATGATGTTATAACAGGTTCTTTATCAGGTGTAACTGCAAACATAGCAAAATTTAGTGCATCATCAGCGTCACTTGTAATTGGTGCTGTTGCCGATACGGATGGTACATTTATTAATGAAGATGGATTTTTATCCGAATCCACAAAAAGAGTACAAGATAGTTTATACTATCAGGACTTTTCTTATGTACTTCAAGTTGCTAGATCAATTTCTGATTGGCGTGATGATTTTAAAACTACTATGCATACAGCTGGTTTTTATTTTGCTGGTCAAGTAAATGTAGAATTATCTGCCAATGCTAAAATCAAATCTCCTGTTATAGGTGAAATTAGTGGAGCAGTTGATGACCCAATATTCTCATCATTGAAATATCTATTTCTTACTCTATTAGGTAGAAGATTAGGAACAGTTGATGATGGTACATCATTAAGAGCAACTCCTAAAGTGGGTACTACAGAAACTCCAGGTGATACACCACCAATAGATCATTTTCCTAGTAATACAAGAGATGTTACTTTAAGAAGACCAGCTATTAATATTGAATATGTGTCAAGGAAAAGAAGAACAATTAATAATAACTTTGTAAAAATAGGTCACGTTTATGCGGGTCCTAGATACGGAACAATTAATAGAGAGGCATTAAAAGCATTTAAAATAAATGGCACTAATTATTCTATATTTGAATTAAGTAAAAATGTAACATTTGGAACAAAAACAGCTTTAGATGGTAACGATAATACACTATTGTTATGTTCTAATGATGATGGACGAGGTATCAAAACAAAGTTAACTATACCTTGTGAATTTGCTATAATAACACCTAAAAATCAATTTAGTAATACATTAACAACATTTGACGCTACGATTGATAATGATAGTTCAACAATAACTTTTGATGATACAACTCCTTAATCTCTTATAAATATAAACAAAAGAAGTAAAAGATGGCAAAACAAACTATTAATATCGGATCAATACCTAATGACGGAACAGGAACAACACTCCGTGATGGTGGTGATTTAATTAACGATAACTTTAACGAAATTTATACTGCCATAGGTAATGGTACGGCTATTACATTAACATCAACACCTACCGAATTAAACTTGTTATCTGGTGTTTCAGCTTTAGTTACAACTTCTACATCTGACGTTTTTACAAATAAAAGTATTAGTGGTTCTACAAACACATTATCAAACATTGGTAATTCTTCATTAAGTAATTCATCCATATCAATTACAGGTGATGATAGTTCTGCTCAAACAATTTCATTAGGTGGTGGAATATTATTTACTGGTGGTTCTGGTATAACAACTTCAGTATCAGGTAATGAAATTACTTTTACTACTGATGGTTCTATTGTTACAGAAACATCAACAGACACTTTGACAAACAAAACGATTAGTGGTTCTAGTAACACACTATCTAATATAGGAAATTCATCATTAACTAATTCAGCTATTACATTGGTTGATGAGAGTTCATCTACAACTACAATATCTTTAGGTGAAAGCTTAAAAGTAAATGGTGGTACAGGTATTGATACAACAATTTCAGGTGATGGAGTTTCAATTGCTGTTGACTCAACAGTTGTAACAGAATCATCTACAGATACATTAACAAATAAAACAATAAATGGTCCAGACAATACACTTACAAATATAGCAAATGGTTCTTTAGCCAACTCAACAATAACTATTGGTGATGATGCTATTGCATTAGGTGGCACACAAACTACAATTACTAATTTAAGTTTAGATGGTTCAACTGGAACAATTAATTTAACAAGTTCAGGAAATAAAATAAGATTTAACTTTGCTAATACTGGCGCATTACCAAGTGCAACAGATTACCAAGGTATGTTTGCATCTGAAGCTGCTACTGCCAAAGCATTTTTTGCTGAAGGTGGTGCATGGAATGAGATAGTTACAGAAAACTCATCTATTGGTAGATTATCAAACGTAGATATTACATCATCAGCACCTACAAATGGTCAAATATTAGTTTTCAATAGTTCAAATGGTAGATTTGAACCAGGTAACCAAAGTGCAGGTTCATCTTTAACAATTGAAGAAGATGGTTCAGCATTATCAACTGCTGCTACGACAGTAGATTTTGTTGGTGAGGGTGTAACTGCTTCAGGTACAGGTGCAGAAAAAACAATTAATATTCCTGGTGGTGCAACTGCAATGATAGATGTAACCTCTAATAGTGCAAGTGCTTATAGATTTTCTTCACATTATGGAACTGAAGACAATCCTACAATATTTACAAAACAAGGTCAAACAATAGCATTTAATTTAAATGGTTTAGCAGGATCACATCCTTTTGTTATACAAACTTCTAGTGGTTCAACATACACGGCAAGTGATAGAATAACAACAGGTTTAACACACATTGCTACAGATGGTACAGTAACAACAGGTGTCAGTGCTCAAAATAAAACTTCTGGTATTTTATATTTTGAAGTGCCATATAATCAGGCAACAGTTTATTACATTTGTGCTTCGCATGGTGGAATGAATGGTACATTATCAGTAGCTAAAAAAGAGGGTGGCGCATTATTACAACAAGTTAATACTCAAACAGGTGCTGTTGCAACAGGAACAACTATATTTGTTGAAGATGATACAATACCTCAAAATACTGAAGGTAGTGAATTTATGACTTTATCTATAACGCCTAAATCTGCTACAAGTGTGATAAACATTGAGGCACATATATTTTATTCACAATCAGCAGGTACTAGAAGTGGTGCAGGTTTATTTAAAGATTCGGATGCAAACGCATTATCGTTTACTTCTAACTTTATTAAAGATACAACAAGTATGGGTAATATGCAAGTATTTTATTCAGAGGCTTCTGGTAGTACAAGTGCTAGAACATATAAAATTAGATGTGGTAATATACAAACAGCAGGTACTTTCACTTTCAATGGTCAAGGTGGTGTAAGAAAATTTGGTGGAACAGTATTAAGTACAATTAGAATATTAGAGATAGAAGCTTAGGAATGTCTATTAAAACTTGTATAAATATATGAAAAGGAAGAATTAAATGCCAGCGATAATAACAAATAAATTTAGAATACATAATAGTGAAAGATTTTTACAATCTTTCAATACAGGTAATAGTCCACACAATGTCTATTATCTAGGTATAGGTAGACCACAAGACTTTACAACATCTACGAGACCAGATGGTAGAACAGACAATCAAGGTACAGATGTTGCTCCGATCACACCATCAGATAGTGTGACAGAAGAATTTTATACTTTTGACGATTTACTTGCAGCTAAAAAAGTAGGTGCTTCAAACGTATCTTTTGTATGTGCTAGAAGAAACTGGACGACTGGTACAACTTATGACATTTATAGACACGATTATGGTGAATATATTACAGGTGGTACAACAGCTAAAACATCTAATAGTGGTGCATCTACATTACACGATTCTACTTTCTATGTATTGACTGCGGCAAGAAATGTTTACAAGTGTTTAGATAACGATGGTAATACTGCTTCAACAGTAGAACCAACAGGTACTTCAACATCAATTATTACAACTGGTGATGGATACAAATGGAAATATATGTACACTTTATCTGCTGCTCAACAATCAGATTTCCTTTCAACAGATTTTATGGCTGTAGCAACTAACTCTACTGTTAGTTCAGCTGCGGTAGATGGTGCAATTAACATTGTAAGAATTAAATCAGCTGGTTCAAGTGGTGCTGATGGTACTCATACTAATATTGATATTAGAGGTGATGGATCAGGTGGTAAAGTTTCAGTAACAGTTTCATCTGGTAGTGTAACAGCAGTTTCAGTTACAACTCCTGGAACAGGTTATACTTATGGTTACATAAGAAATGCTGATATTGTGAGTGCTGGTGCTACTAGTTTATCTGGCTCAGAGTTAGATGTAATTATTGAGCCAAAAGGTGGTCACGGGTTTAATGCTGTATCAGAATTAGGTGGTTTCTTCGTAATGGTTAATACAAGTTTAGAAGGAACTGAAAGTTCAAACACAGGTGACTTTACAGCAGAAAACAATTTTAGAAAAATAGTATTAATGAGAGACCCATTCTCTGGTGGTTCTGCAGCATCAGCAAATACTTTAAGAGCTACAAAAGCTGTTAGATTTGCTGCATCTCCAACACCAGGCACATTTAGTGTTGATGAAGAAATCAATCAAGCATCTACTGGCGCAGTAGGTAAAGTAGTTGAGTGGGATGCTACAAACAGAATTTTACATTATATACAAACAAGATTTAATGACGAAGGTGCTGATAGTAATGGAAATCTAGTGGCATTTTCTGGAGCCAATGTTATTACAGGACAAGGCTCTGGTGCAACTGGAACACCTAGTTCAACAGGAAGTGAAGCAGCAGATGACATAACATTTACTAGTGGTTATGCAAGTGCTGAATTAGATAGTGATAAGGGTGACGTTTTGTATATAGAAAATAGAGCACCAATTACTAGAGCAACTGACCAGACCGAGAACATTAAGTTAGTAGTTGAATTTTAGGAGAGATTATGGCTAGTCCAACTAACTTTAACCTCTCACCTTACTTTGACGATTATTCAGAATCTAAAAAGTTTCATAGAATACTTTTTAGACCTGCGTTTGCAGTACAGGCGAGAGAGTTAACACAATCACAATCAATTATACAAAATCAAATAGAAAGAGTATCCGACCATCTATTTGACAAAGGTGCTATGGTTATTCCTGGCGAAATTGGTTTTGATTTAGATTACTCTGCTATAAAATTAACATCTAAAACAGCTTCATCAGTTACAGATTATGTTGGTTTCACATTAACAGGTGGAACATCAGGTATTACAGCAAAAGTAGTTAACGCAGTAGCAACAGATGGTACTGATCCTGATACATTATTTGTAAAATATTTAACTAATGACACAACTAATAATACACAGGTTGCATTCACAGACGGTGAAACAATAACATCTACTGCAACAGGTACACCAACTGCAGTTGTAGCAACTACTCACACTGGTTCTGCTGCATTTATTGCTGAAGGTGTTTATTATATAAACGGATTTCAAGTTAGTGTAACTGCACAAACTTTAATATTAGACAAATACATCAACACACCTAGTTATAGAGTTGGTTTAACTGTAACAGAATCATTTGTTACTTCTAATGATGATGCAACTTTAGTAGATAATGCTCAAGGTTCATCAAACTTAAACGCTCCAGGTGCACACAGATTTAAAATAGATTTAACATTAGCTAAGAAAACTATATCATCAACAGAAGATCAAAACTTTGTAGAGTTGATGAGATTAAGTAATGGTCTTTTACAAAACCAAGTTAGAACAACTGAATATGCTGTATTAGAAGATACACTTGCTCGTAGAACATTTGACGAGAGTGGTGATTACACAGTTAGAGATTTTGATTTAGATTTAAGAGAACATTTAATATCTGGTAATAATAGAGGTGTTTATTCATCTGCTAACGGTGGTTCAGAAACTAAAGTGGCAGCAGGTCTTTCACCAGGTAAAGCTTATGTAAAAGGTTATGAAATAGAAACTATCGGTACAAAATTTTTAGATGTAAACAAAGCAAGAAGCTTTGATACACAAAATGCATTCAATACAAGATTTGATGTAGGTAACTTTGTAAATGTAACAAACGTATATGGATCACCTGACGTTGGATTTGTAAGTGGTGATGTAGAAGCGTTTAAAAAAGTTAATTTATTCTCTGCAGCTACTAATACACCAGGTACTCAAAATACTGGAACTGCTTCAAGTAGTAACGCTATTGGTAGAGCAAAATCAAAAGGATTTCAATATGTAAGTGGTACAGCCACAAATAGTATTTTTGGTAGTTCATCTATTTACAAACATTATCTATTTGACATAAATTTATTCACACATTTAAATATTACAACAGCAGAAGATTTTACAATAGCTTCAACTGCATCAACAGCAGGTGAACAATATGTAATTGTACAAACTGGTACATCAAACTTTGTAACTATTGGTGCATCTTCAAATACTGTAGGAGAAATATTTACAGCAACAGGCGCTGGTAGTGGATCAGGTGTTTTAAGACCATTGGGTGAAAAAGTTACTGGTGGTACTTCAGGCGCTACAGGTACAATAGAATTAGATTCGACAATTGAATCAGTAAATATAACTGGTGTGTCAATTGCTACACCAGCTGTAATTACTACAGGTGGTCACAATTTCAAAGAAGGTCAACAAGTTACAATAACTGGTGCAACAGGATTAACACTAGCAGATTCATCTGTGGTATCAACACAGGTATTTACAGTTAGAAATCCAGATGCTACGACTTTTGAATTATTTGATACTGACGGAACAACAGCAGTAGGAGTTATCGCTTATACAAGTGGTGGTACAGCTGCTCACGGTGTTTGTATGTTATCAAACGTAAAAGGTGTATTTGTTCCTGGTGAAACAATTACAAGTAGCACATCATCTGATTCTGCAGTAATTCAAGCAAACGCTGTAGGATTAAATGCAGTAAATACTTTTGATTTTTCATCTGTAAAACAAATAGGTATGGCAGGAAGTCCTGTTTATACTTCAGATACTGTAACAACTAACTCTACCTTTGCTAGTAGATTAAATTTAACAGGTAACATATCAATATCTGGTGGTTCTGCTGCAGTTGTTGGTTCTGGTACGTCATTTACTAGTGAGTTAAGAGTAGGTGATAGTATATCTTTTGATGATACTGCTGGTACTACAACAACTAGAACTGTTGAAGCAATTTTATCTAATACAAGTTTGACTTTAAGTGCTGTAATTGGTGGAACTGCAGTTTCATCTGCAATAGCAACAAGAAACAGAGCAAAATTACAAGACGCTAATAAAAATATTTCAATATTTAAATTACCTTACGATAATATTAAGACTTTAAAAACAACTTCTAATTCTGGCTTGACAGATACAAGTTATACGTTTACAAAACACGAAACTGCTACATTATCATCTAATGGTGATACTACACTGACTGCAGGTACAAACGAAACTTTTGTAGGATTAAATCAAGCTAAATATACTGTGACCATTATGACAACTGGTTCAGGTGGTACAGGTGCAGTAGGAAATGTATTAAATTTATCAGGTAACAACCACGAAGGTGACCCTATATTTGCTTTAGGTGGATCGCCAACTGGTAAACAATTAACTTTAGACTTTGGTGCAAACTTCAATGGTCACAAAATAAAAATACTTGTAACAGTAGATAAAACAAGTGCTGACTCAAAATCAAAAACATTGACAACAGCAACTCCTGTTGCAGTAACTGATCAAAATGAAATACAAAGAGGTACAATTAGAATACCACACGCTGATGTTATTGAATTAACATCTGTACATATGGCAGCAGATTTTAATACAACAGCGACAACAAGTGATACAGATATTACAAGTAGATTTGATTTAGATACAGGTCAAAGAGATAATTTTTATGACGTTGGTAGAATAATTTTAAAATCAGGTCAATTAGCACCAACTGGACAAATATTAATTTCTTATAAGTTCTTTAGTCACGGCACAGGAGATTATTTTGATGTAGATTCATATTCTGGTGCTGTAACTTATGAAAATATTCCATCTTATACATCTGATACAACTGGTCAGAAATATGAATTAAGAGATGTATTGGACTTTAGACCTAGAGTAGATAATGCATCTACAGTTAATTCAGGAACACAGGATAGATCATTTGATGGTACTGGCGCATCTACTGTAAATGTAATTGATTTTAATTCTAGTGTTATTACAGATTTTGAATTTTACTTACCAAGAATAGATAAATTATTTTTAGATAAAGAGGGTAACTTTAAAGTAGTAGAAGGTGCATCTGCATTAATACCTCAAGTACCAAAAGATTTAGATGGCGCAATGCATTTATACACATTGAGCATTCCAGCTTATACACTATCACCAGAAAATATTGAGATTAAAAAGATTGATAATAAAAGATATACAATGAGAGATATTGGTAAGTTAGAAAATAGAATAGAAAATGTTGAATACTACACTCAACTTTCACTATTAGAAGCAAATGCACAAAATTTACAAATACAAGATTCAGAAGGTTTTGATAGATTTAAAAATGGATTTATTGTAGATAACTTTACTGGTCATAATATTGGTGATGTAACAAATAAAGATTACAAAGCATCAATGAATATGGCTGACGGTGAGTTAAGACCAATGTTTAATGAAGACTCTATACAACTTATAGAGAGAGATAATGATGGTACTGCAATTATAGCATCTGATAGAACAACAGCTAAATATCAAAAAACAGGTGACATAATTACGTTACCTTTCACAGAATCAACTTTAATAGATCAACCATTTGCTAGTAAAACTGTAAATGTTAATCCATTTGCTGTATTTACTTGGTCAGGTAATGTAGAGTTAAACCCACCAGGTGATGAATGGAAAGAAACAGAAAGAGCACCAGAATTAGTAATTAATAATGTAGGTGCATTTGATACACTAGCAGCTGGTTTAGGTAACTCTGCTCTTAACGGTTTTGAAATAGGTACTGTATGGAATGAATGGCAAGATTTCTGGACAGGTCAACCTAACACTACAAGCAGAGATATATCAGGTAATCAAAGACAAGGAAGAAGAATTTTTAGAAGAACAGAAGTAACAACACAAACTACTGTTAATCAAACAAGAACAGGTGTAAGACAAAGAGTTGTTCCTCAAGTAGTAAGAAACTCTATAGGTGATAGAATTGTTAACGTGGCATTTGTTCCATTTATTAGAAGTAGAACAATTACTTTTACTGCAACAAGATTAAAACCAAATACAAGAGTTTATCCATTCTTTGACAATATAGATGTTACTGCATATGTAACTCCTATTGATGTCAATCCATCAAATGGAAATGAAACAACTGGTTCATTAGGAGGCAGTATTGTAGCAAATTCAAATGGTACAGTAAAAGGTACTTTTGCTATACCTGACCCATCTAATAGTTCTAATCCTAGATGGCGTACAGGTGAACGTGTATTCAGATTAACTAGTTCATCTACAAATGATACTAGTTCAGATGTAACAACTTCTGCAGAGGCTGATTATACAGCAAGAGGTTTATTAGAAACTGTACAAAATACAATTATTTCTACAAGAGAACCAAGAATTGTAAGAACAAGTACAACAGAAGATAGATCAGTTGTTAGAGCTTCTACAAGAGAATCAACTAGAACAATTGGTTGGCACGATCCACTAGCACAAACATTCTTAATTGATGATGAAGGTGGCGTGTTCTTAACTTCTATGGATTTATTCTTTAAAACAAAAGATGCTAATGTTCCTGTAACTTTACAAATAAGAGAAGTAGTAAATGGTTATCCAGGTTCTAAAATATTACCATTCTCTGAAGTAACTTTAAATCCAGGTTCAGTAAATGTATCAGATGATGCTTCAACTGCAACTACATTTAATTTTTCTGGTCCTATTTACATTCAACAAAACGTAGAGTATTGTTTTGTTGTACTAGCTAACTCAAATGATTATACAGCGTATGTTGCTAGATTAGGTGAAACTAATATTGGTTCAGATAGAACAATATCTCAACAACCATATACAGGTGTATTCTTTAAATCTCAAAATGGTTCAACTTGGACTGCTGACCAAAATGAAGATATGAAATTTAGAATTAAAAGAGCAGAATTTGAAAATGTAACAGGTGTGTTAACTTTGACAAATGACACTCTACCAAGTAGAACATTAAAAACTAATGCATTTAGAACAACAAGTGGTTCAGGTGTAGTTAGAGTATTCCATCCAAATCACGGTATGCACGGAACAAGTAACAATGTAACTATTGCTGGGTTCCCTACTACAGGTATTAATGGATTGGATCACACAGAAATTAATACAACACATACAAGTATTTCAAACGTAACTTTAGATAGTTACGATATAACTGTAAGTACAACAGCATCAGCAACTGGCGATGTAGGTGGTACTGCAGCAACTGCTACACAAAATAGATTAGCAGATGTACTTAACTTAAATTTACAATCATTAACTGTACCTGGTACAAGTGCATCATATTCTACTAGAACAACAACAGGTAGATCAATAGGTGGTAGTCAAACAGAATTTACATTAACACCTGAAACATCAGCTCAATCTGTAATAGCAAATGACAATATTTACTTTACTGCACCAACAATGATTGCAAGTGAAATTAACGAAACAAATGAAGTTGGTGGTAAGTCTTTATTTGTAAATGTATCAATGAGTACAACAAATACTAAATTGTCACCTGTAATTGATTTACAAAGAGCAAGTGCAATTGCAGTACAAAATAGATTAAACAATCCACAATCTGGTGATCCTGATTTTGTTGACGATATAACTTCAACAGGAACATCTTCATCAGCTGTATATTGTACTAGATCAGTTTCTTTAGAAAATACATCAACAGCATTAGATGTTAGATTGACTTCTAATATAAGATCAACTTCGGAAGTAGAAGTATATTTCAGATTGTCTGGTCCAGATATTTCAGAAAGAATAGAAGATTTAAGTTGGACACCATTTAACACTGCAGGTGAAGAAGATACAACTGTATCACCAGCAGAAGATGATGAAACATTTAAAGAATACAAATATTCAGCATCTGATTTAACAGAATTTACAGCGTTTCAAATTAAAATAGTTATGAAAGGAACCAACTCATCATATCCACCAGTTATAAAAGATATGAGAGGTATAGCGTTAGCAGTATAATGAGTAAATTAAGAGTACAAGGTTATTCTAGTTTAGTAAGAGATACAAACTCTAATGCAATTGTAAATACTAATACGTCAGAATATACTTTGTATATGGAAAGACGTAAGGTAAGAAGTAACCAAGGAAACGAAATTAGAACAGCTGTTAGAGAAATAAATACTTTAAAAGCTGAGTTAAGAGAAATTAAAAAATTAATAAAGGAAATAGTTAACAAGTAATGGCATTTACAACGATACAAACTACTGATACACTAGAGCAAATGCGTGTCAAGCTGAACACTATGTCACAAACTGACTTTGGTGATCCAGCTGATTTGACATCTGCAGGTCTATCTGCAACATCTGTAATTGGTGCTGTTGTAGAATTAAACTCTATTGTTACAGCTGCTGCTGGTTGGGTTATAGAAGATTCATCTTCATCTATTCAAGCTATTGGTTCTGGTCAAACATTAAAGGTGTTTGGTGCTTCAAATCAAATTAATGCAGTAGTAAGTAATCCTGATACATTAACAATTTCATTACCAAATGATGTTACAATAGCAAATGATTTAAATGTAACAAATGATTTAACTGTAACTAATAATGTTACAGCAAATGGTTCAACGCACACACTAGGAACAATTGAAATTAGTGGTAACACTATTAGATCGGTTGACTCTGGTATGATTACTATTAATGATACATTTAGAGCTACACAATTTGAAACATCAACTGGTTTATTAGAAATAGACGAGATAAGTGGATTTGGTAGAATTAGATCAACAAGATCAGATAATGTTATGGTATTTACAGCAATTCCATCATTTCAGTTTTCTGATTTAATATTTGAAGGTGCTACACCTGATGAAAATGAAACTACAATAACAATTACCGATCCAACAGCAGATAACACAATAACAGTACCAGATGAAAGTGGTACTATAATTACAACAGGTTCAATAGATGCTGTATCAGAAACTATGATGGCAAATGATGCTATAGGAGAAGCTGAATTAAAAAGTGTTGTCAATTTACAAATTTTAGACTCAAGTGGTGTAGTATTAAAATCAATCTACGGCGCAGGTGCTTAACCTGATATAAGTAGTAAGGATATATTATGGCAGTAAGAACACCTTTAAAAAACGACAGTGGTAACGTAAAACAAATGACTTCAGCAGAAGTCACTGATATTGTATACCAAACTGTTTATCAATATTCTTTAAATCCTAGTGTAGCATTATCCGTAGTAGGATCAGGTGGTAATTTAGACACCATATCTGATACGAGATTACAAGCGGGTGCAGGCTCTACAAGTGCATCAGCATTTCCTAGTGAAGCAACTACAGCAGAACCAAGTACAGTAACAGTAAACTACGATAGATTAGAACAAACTATAGCGTCAATATCACCAACAACTGACACAGGAAAAATATGGCCTGCTTATTATACATCTGCTGGTCACATACAAGCTATGACTATTACAGATGTAAGAGATACATTTTTACATCCAGCAATTGATTTACTTGTTTCAGGATCAACAACAACTCAACAAGCTGGCACATATACAATAGCAACATCAACATCATTAGCAGGTGCAACAAATGTTTCTGGTACACCAATATATGTAGATACAAGAGCAGATACATCTGCTTATACATCTGGTGGTATGATTGAAACATTAGATCAACCAACAACAATTACAAGTTATTATTTACATAGTATAGATGGTTCTAATACATCTTTTGTAAATCCATTTTTTATAAACTCAAGCAATCATTTACAAGAATATGTATCAGCAACTTTTCAATCTTTATTATCAGAGTGGATTAGACATACTGCTGCTTCATCTACAGATGGATATAAAATTACTTACTCTATAGGAACAAGTGGTTCTGGTAATACAAGAGGAACTGCTATTGTTGATACAAAATTAAATGGTTCTGGTAACTACCAAACAAGATTTGTAGATGCTAATGATTATAGAGCACAAGAGTTTCCAGATGGATCACCAACAACAATAAACACATATAATTTGAGAATAAATAAATCGTAATGAGAAACTATGAAAATATTATTAACTGGAAGTGAAGGCTTCATAGGTAAAAACCTAACACAATACTTAAAAGACAAACATCAAATAATACCATTAGATAAAATTACTGGTGACGATTTAGTTACTTGTAATTTAGACTATGACGTAGATATGGTCATACATCTAGCAGGTCTATCAGGTGTAAGACAGAGTTTAGATAATCCTGTTGACTATTGGACGAATAATGTCGTAGGTAGTTATAGAATATTCAATAAATTTAAAGACAAAAAGATTTTGTATGCTAGTTCTAGTACAGCAAAAGAACCTTGGCGTAATCCATATGCTATGAGTAAATTTTATATGGAACAAATTGCACCTGACAATGCCATAGGTATGAGATTTACAACTGTATATGGACCAGGCGCTAGAGAAGGAATGTTAATACCTAGACTTTTAAGAGATGATGTTCCTTATATCAATGTAGATCATACAAGAGATTTTGTTCACGTTAACGATATTATGAGCGCAATATGTTTTCTTATGAAAAATGATATTGAAGAAAAGGTTTTAGATATTGGTACAGGACAATCAAATAATTTATTAGATATTTTATCTAGTCTAAATATTGAAGTAAAAGATAGAAGAATGGGAACAATGTTTGAAAGAAAAGATAATAAAGCAGATATTGGTCCTTTGAAAAAAACAGGTTGGAAACCTCAAATTGATTTGTTTGAATATTTAAAAGGAGAAAACGATGGCGATATTTAGTGGTAATATTATTGAAGCGTATTATGCTAATGCAGAAAATGATGCAGTAGAAGTTATCTATAAACAAGGTAATAAAGCAATAAATCATTATCTAAAAGTAGATTTTAATAACCAAGATTTTAAAGACTTAATAGCAGAATACGATACTGATAAAATAGCTGGTTCAACAATTGCTAGAAACAGAAATTATGCTAGACAATTAAGTGAAATGGTTGATATGGGTATACGTGCTAAAACAGATAAAAAAGATAAAGTTAAAGTAACTATTGATGATTTTATTGATAGTATAATAGATTACAAAAGTGCTAATCAACAATCTGCTGAGATGTTATTTGCATTAAAAGTAAAATTATTTGAACACGAAAAAGTAAAATCTTGTACAGATAAAGAATTAAAATCATCTTTAAGAACAGCAAAAAATCCAATTACAGCTATTAAAATATTTGATAAGATAAATGGTTAATGTATATTGTGTTAAATGGGGAACAAAATACGAAAGAAGTTTTGTAGAAAAACTTAAAGAATCTATTGAAAAACATTTTACAATAGAACACAAATTTAATTGTTTCACAGATAGACCAGAAAAAGATTATGACGTACCTGTAACTCATCCAGAGTTAAGAGGTGTGTGGCATAAACTATCTTTGTTTCAATTCACAGGAGAAAATTTATTTTTTGATTTAGATATTAAAATTAATGATAATATAAATTTTTTAACTGATGAATGGAAAACCTTTACTTGTATAGATAGTACACCTTGGAAAAAACATAAACTTGCTACATTAGCAATTAATAATGATACTCTAATTAATACATCTATAATGAGGTGGACTGATAATAAAAAAGTGTTTGATAGATTTATAGAACATAGAGATTTATATTTAAGATTATATACAGGTATAGATAGATTTATTTGGAATGAGGGAATTACACATACAACATTTAAAGGCACAGCCATATCTAGTTGGCAAGAAGGTATAGAGAATAATACAATAGTTCTTTATAATGGAAAATATGTTTGATATTAACACAGTTGAAATAATAAAAAAAATATTAAAAGATTATCCTCATAGACTTGTAGATGTTTTAAACTCATTAGGAGAAAGACAACAATTGAGTAAAGAATGGTTGGTAGAAAAATTAAATTTATATAAACATCCATTTCGTAATAGATTAAAAAATGATGATGTATCAATTATAATATTATGTAGTTGGTACGGAATGTTAGCATATAAATTAATTGAAAAATTTAAATTAAAAAAAATTAGTAGAATACATTGTGTTGATTACGACCCTAAAATAAAAAGAATTGCTAATAGATTATATAGAAAAATAGATAATGAAAATTTAAAAAATGGTGTATTGACTTTAATAAAACATTGGGAACGTAATATTAAAGATATGCCTGAAAAAGAATTAAAAAATTCTGAAATATTAATTAATACTTCGTGTGAGCATTTAGATCAGCAAACAATATATGACACCATTGATAAAACTGAAAGAGGAACATTAATAGTTTTACAAAGTAATAATTACCATAAAATACAAGAGCATATTAACACAGTCAATGATTTACAAGAGTTTGTTTCACAATATCAATCACGGCTAATAAATATTGAAATGCACGAAAAAGATTTTTTAGAATATAAAAGATTTATGATACTAGGACTAAAAAGATGATAGAAGACATTTTAAAAAAACGTAAAAATGTTTCTTTTTTTAGATATGATAAAATACCTGATAAAAAATTAATTGAAAATCTTTTAGAAAAAACACATAATTTAACTCCACATAAAAACAATTTTTGGCATTATGAAATAGAAGTTTATGGTCCTGAACATACAGAAGAAAAAAAATATACAGCAATATCTACTGTGTGTTCTACTGAAAGAGATAATTACAGAGGTAAAAATGTTTCAGCAGAAAAATATAAAGAATTAGAAAAAATATATGATGAATGGTTATATTTACACAATAATAAAAATAAAACTGTAGAATGGGAACAAAGAAGAAAAGAATTTAAGAAAAAACATAGTAAGATACATTTTAACAATCAAGTAAGAGCACCTTATCTTTTAGTTTATACTAAAAAAGATAATTTACTAACAAAGACACAATTAGAATCAGATTACTATAAAAAAGGTAGACTAAAAGAAGTCTTTGATATAAATTATCAAACTAGAAGTGATATGTGGTTAATACAAGCAGGTATGCATAGTATAATTACAAGCGCATTAGCAGTAGAACAAGGATTAGATGCTTCATTTTGTAAATGTTATTTTTATACAGATCATTTACATAACAATATTTTAAGAAAAGCAAGAGAACATCCAAAAAATATTGCATTTTTGTTAGGATTAGGATATGGTGATAATAAAAAACATACTTATCAATCATATGTGGACAAACCAAAAGTAAATGAAATAATAAAATGGCAATGAAAATTATAGCAATAAGAATAGGTAATAGATACGGACCTGAATATGAAAAGTATTTGGAGGAAAAATTACCTGAATATGATTTTATATGGATTAGAAAACCTATAAGAGAAGACGTATTATTACAATGGAATAAGATGTATGCTATGTCATTAGATATAGATGAGCCAGTTGTCGTTATGGATATAGATGTATTATTAACAAACAACTATAAAGATTTATTTGAATATCCTGTAAAACGAGGTCAATTTATTTCTATACCTGGTTGGTGGCGAGATACGGATAAGAAAAGATATAAAATTAATGGTGGTTTTTTTAAATACTACCCTAAAGATTGTAAATATATTTACGATAAGTTTATGAGCAATCCTGACTTGTGGCAAAACTTTTATATAAAAAGAGGTATAGCAAAAGGTCCAGTAAATGGTGAACAATATTTTGTAGAGGACAATGTAAATGAAGAATTAGAATTAATAACCGTACCAGAAAGTTGGGTATGTAGATGGTGTGCTAAAGAAGATATAGGTGTTAAAGATTTTGATTTAACAAAATGGAAAATTAAAACTACTCAATTATATAATAAAGTAACAGGTAATGATTATGTATATCTAGGTGGTGAGTTTCATCCTGATATAAAAATGGTACATTTTACACACGCCACAAATAAACCACACGATTGGGAAGATTATGCGTCATTTGTATAATATATTTACAGGAAGACACAAAATAAATTTAGATATAGGTAATAAATGTACTTTAGAGTGTATTGCTTGTTCAAGGCAAACAAATAGATTTAAAGGTACACCCATACCAGGAAAAGATATGACAATATCTCAATGGGAAAAAATTTGTAAAGGTTTTAGATTTCAAAGTTTGTGTGGACAAATATCTGATCCTATATTTAATCCTAATTTACAAGAGTTTATAAAAATATGTAAAAAACACGGTAACACAATGTCTATTCATACAGCTGCAACATCTAAAAAACATAATTGGGATTGGTACTTAAAAACTGCTAGTATCTATCCAGAAGGTGTAGTTTGGAAATTTGGTATAGATGGATTACCAGATACAAGTCCATTATATCGTACTAACCAAGATGCAGAATTTTTGTTTAACACAATGTTAAAATTAAGAAAACTTAATATGAGAGTTTGTTGGCAATACATTATATTTTCTTTTAATGAACACCAATTAGAAGAAGCACATAAAATAGCTAAAAAACACAGTTTAAATATGCAAGTTAAGAAATCATCAAGGTTTTTTACTGATGTGGCTAGACCAAAACAAAGAGAAAATTATGTCAGAAAAGAAAACAACATCAAAGTTTAAAATTGTTCCTAAATGTGTTGTAGGCGATAGAACAACATTAGGTCATAGTGCATTAGGATTTTTATTACCTTGTTGTTGGTGTGATTATAAAGCATTTAGTTTAACACACAAATTAACACCTGAACACGAAGCATTATATAGTGAACATTTACATTTAGATAATGTAAAAGATACTAAAGAAATAACAAAATCAAAAGAATGGAAAGCATTTTGGGATAAAATATTTGATGACCCTAATGCTGCGCCTGAGCCTTGTAAATCAAAATGTGGAGTTAAAGAAGGTGAAGAAACTAGAAACTGGCAAGAAAATATAGAATATCATTATGACAAACCTGGACATCCAGTCATTAAAAAAGATAACAACAGTGGATATGTAGGATCATAAATAACAATATGAGTTATACATCAAAAGTAATATATACTAGACCTAATGCTGAAACGTCATTGTTTACGCCATCAGCAGAATTTACAGCTTTAATAGATACATACTTTGACGCAGGAAAGATTACTTCAAAACCTGTTAATGTTGAAGATGGATTAACAAATACATATACAACTGTCTTTAGAGATTTAGATGCTTTCAACGAATTTAAAGCTGAACAAGTACACAAAGATAATTTTATTGTTAGAGAAAATCATTGTTCTGTTAATTCTATTTCGTATTCTTTAGAGAATGCATAGGTAACGGTATATCATTTTTAGTTGCTGATACATTCTGAATACATAAAGGGTTTGTAGGATTACAAGTTTCATACATATCAGGTAACACACGATAACCTAAAGAAGTAGGTAATTGTTTTGTTAATCTTTCAATAGCATTTCTTTTTCTTTTATCTTGTACTGAAAAAAAACAATCATAACCTCTTTCCATTGCCCATTGTGTGTGATAGGGTATGATATATTGTAGTGCAGGTTTTAAAGGATTAGCAATTGATTTTGTCATAAAGTTTTGTCTATAAGTTTCTTTAGTAAACAATCTATCTGCAACTCTTACTAAATTGTTTCCATAATCATAGATACCAGCAAAACTAATTACTTCTTTACCTATTATTAATTTTGTAAATATAAGATATTTGTTCCAACGCTTTTTCATCTTATCTACATCATAATTTATAGCATTAGGATGATTTGACTTTGAAGCCATCTCACATAACTCAATCATTTCATCAATGTATGTTATCTCTTGTACAGTGCAATTTTCCATAAGTGTCTTTTCACACCACCATTTTCTCTTTTATGATTAGTGGCCTTATTATTATAAATTACTAATTGACCTTTTTTCCATTTATGTCTGTGTATTCTTTTTGGGTCATAAAGTTTTTCTTTTACCATTTTCATTTCAGGTAAATTATTATAAGCCTCACAATAATACAAATATACTCCACGACTATCACCTTGTACTAACTCGTGCTCTATATGTCTATATTTACGTCTAAACCACCTTCTTTCAACTTCGTTTCTAAAATGATAACCATATTGTTTATCGTGTATAAATCTATCCATATTAAATTTAACAATATCATCTTTATGGTCTCTGTAATAATCAGGTATATCTTCAAGTATTCTACTGTCAACAAATAACGTGTCGCCAGCAGTATCGTCAATATCTACTGAATATAAAGCAACATACTCGGGTGGATTTTGAGAATAACCTTTATCTATGTGCCATTCTAATTCTGTATTACCTTTTAAATTTTCTTTTGCTAATGCTCTTTCATCACTTACAATATTAACAAACATTTGATCCATAGGATCCTGTGGTGATGGTTTAAAAAATGTTTCTAAAAAATTCCAAATTTCTACTTGACTGCAAGGAGTGTTTTCAATAACTGTTAAATCTACATCATTTTGTAATAAATCAAATACGCTTCTACTTTTCCAATCTAGGTGATTGTGTTTCATCTATACCTCCATAATATTCAAAAAATGGTTCTATCTGGTAATCATCTGTTATTATACCACGTCTTTTACTTTTTGTCAATGGTAGACCATCATCATCTATTGTCCAATCTGTCACTTTACCACCCATTTTACCAATTTCTGTTTCAAAATAAACCATACAAGTATTAGATTCTTTAATACCATCTATCATAAAATTTGGTATTATTTTTTCATTTGTAAATCTACCAAACTCTTTTTTAATAATTCTAATTAACTCGTCTATACTAAATGAATAGGTATCTAAAAAATTTCCCATTTTAGCCACAGATTTTATTCTTATTGTTAACGGAAAACTAATTCCTATTTTTCTATTATACTTTTTACATAATTTTATAATATGATTAATCAAAGGATTTATAATATGTAAATTAGTAGGATCAACAATGATGTTTATGTGTGGTACAATTTTATGTTTTATACAATATTCTAATGCTCTAGTTTTTAGTTTGGCATATTTACCATTATCAAATCTTTTATATACTTCATTATCTAATCCACCGTTCATACTTAATCCTAACCAATTTAATCCAGCTTTTTTTAAATCAATTACATATTGTTCTTGGCCTAACTTTAATCCATTAGTTAATATTTGAGGTCTATGTTTATATTTTTTTGCTATCTTTATCATTTCAAATAAACCATCGTTCATTGTAGGTTCTGCACCTATAAATCTTATATCTGTTCTTTTAGGTAATTTACTAATTGCATCTTCAAATTTTTTAACATCTACGTCAGGGAATTTAGGATTATTGAGCATATCGCCAAGATAACAATTGGCGCATAACATATTACATTTATATGTTGTTTGAACAGCTAATATGGGAAATATATTTTCTTCAGGTTTCATTTTACAAATAATTTTTCATTAACAATTTCACTAATAGATTTACCAAAGTATTTATTCTTTGAATAAGTATCGTTATTTTTATCATAATCTAACCAAGGTGTCATACCAATTACAACATTTATTCTAGGTTCTTTTGTTTTTACCTTTTCTATTATTGTTGGTCTATGAGGCATAGACGTATTCCATAAATATGCTTTACCCAATTCTAAATTATATGATTTATTTTTTGTTTCAATTACATATTCATTACTAGTTTGTAAAGGTATATTGACTCTTAATAGTTGACAAGTGGGTTCATCAATATGCCATCCTCTGTCATTAGGTTCCTCTCCATAACCAAAAATATAAGCAACTCTACTTCTGGATATATGAAAGTTAAATTTATCTAAAAAGAAACCTAAATGTTCTTGTATAATTTCATCTCTTTTTCTAAATCCAAAAGTATCATAGTAAGTATCTTTTATTTGAGTATGATTTCCTAGTCCTAATCTTCCACCATAATATTGATGTAATAAATCTGATCCCCAAACTTGGTTATATCTATTTGCTGATTTATCTAAAAAATTAGGATTATATGATAATCCAAACCCTTTATAGTGTTGAGGTCTAGTTTTACCTCTCCAGGAGTGTAATCCTACTTTGGACTCTATTTTCTTTACACCATTTAAAATTTGTTCAACACTTGGCAATCCAAGGTCTTTTAAATCATACTCAATCCATTCAAAATCTTTTTGTTCAGTATCTTCATTTTTAAAGTATTCTTTAACATCATTATCTAACATACATATATTTATTTGAAATATATATAAGAGTTTTTGTATAAATATATGAAAAGGAGTGAACAAATTATGGTTACAATAGATGGAAAAGAATATGATGAATCAAAGTTTAGTGATAAACTAAAGAATTATATCATAGCTAGACAAGAGATTCAAAACAATAAGACAAGATTGAATATGGAACTTGAAAAAATAGATGTTCTAACAGAATATTACAACACAAAAATTAAAAAAGAACTAGGAATTGAATAATGGCAGCTGTAGCTAACCTATCAATAGATCAAGGTGCAACTTTCACCTCTGATGTTACGATTAAAGATATAAACGGAAACACATTTAATTTGACGGGTTACACACCTAGAGCTAAAATGGCTTTAGGCTACGCTTCTACAAGAACAAGGGTTACTATGACAACAACAGTAGCCTCAGATGCCACATCAGGAATAGTTACTTTATCACTTACAGATACACAAACCTCATCATTAGACGATGCCAGGTATGTATATGACGTTGAAATTGTTAATGATTCGTCAGGTGCTGTAACTAGAGTTATTGAAGGTATTATCACTGTTAGACCAAATGTTACGACTTAATTAATATAAATATAAAGAAAAAGAGGGATATTAATGGCTAACATTACTGCTAAAATTAACTCGCCTACATCACAGGGTCCTCAACAAGTATCGGTTACAATACCGTCAGGATCTGCAGTTGCTAACAGTTCGTTACAACTAAAGTTATTAGGTGACGTTGATACAACAACTAATGGTCTAAATGATGGTGCATTGTTACAATATCAATCATCAACACAAAAATTTGTAACAAGAAACGAAATTGAAACAACTACTGGAACTCTTACGTTTAACGGAGGCAACTATTAATGGCAACGATACTACAGATTAAAAGGTCCAGTGCAGTTGGAACTCCAAGTACACTTAAACTTGGGGAACAAGCATATTCATATGGAACTGGTACACATAACAATTTAGGTGATAGATTATTCATAGGTACAGGTGGCGTAGATGGAAACGGTGATGCACTTTCAATTGATACAATTGGTGGTAAATATTTTACAGCTTTATTAGAGGGTTTTGTTCCTGGTACATTAACAGCAAGTAAAGCACTTATTGTTGATGCAAACAAAGCATTAGATGAAGTTGTTATTGGTAATGAAGCAGCAACTGCTGGTCGTTTAAAAATAAACGAAGGTACAAACAATGGTACTGATTCAGTTACTATTCAATCGCCAGCTTCTTTAGCTGCAAGTTATACATTAACACTTCCACCAGATGATGGTACTCCAGGTCAGTTCTTAAAAACTGATGGTTCTGGTGTATTAACATTTGAAACAATATTTTCTAACATAGAATTAGCTGGTGACACAGGTACAGATTCTTATAACACTAACGAAACATTAACTTTCGCTGGTGGTGCTGGTATGGATACAGTTGTTACTAACAACAATATTGAAATACAAGCAAACACATTAACTAATTCTAACTTATCTGGTAGTGCAGGAATTACAAATGCTAATTTAGCTAATCCAACTATAACTTTTGGTTCATCTACATTAACATTAGGTGCAACTACTACAGATATAGAAGGTTTAACTTCTTTAGTAGTAGATGATATTACAACTAATGGTCAAACAATATCTACAACAGCAGGTAATAAAGATATTGGTTTATCACCTCACGGAACTGGTACAGTTACAGTACCTACAGGTTATGAAGACAGATCAGGTTTTGTATCTGATTCATTAGCAAACAAAGCATACGTTGACCAAGTTGCTCAAGGTTTAGATACTAAACCGTCAACAAGAGTTGCTACAACAACAAACTTAACAGCGACTTATTCAAATGGTACTGCTGGTATAGGTGCAACATTAACTAATTCTGGAACACAAGCCGCTTTAGCAATTGATGGTATAACATTAGCAGCAACAAATAGAGTTTTAGTTAAAGATCAATCAACAGGTGCTCAAAACGGTATCTATGTTGTAACTGATATAGGTTCAGGTTCATCAAATTGGATTTTAACAAGAGCAACACCAGAAGATCAGCCTAGTGAATTAACAGGTGGTTCTTTTGTATTTGTTGAAGAAGGAACATCAAATGGTGATAACGGTTATGTATTTACACATACGGGTGCACCAACTTTTGGTACAACTTCTTTAGATGTAGCTCAATTCTCTGGTGCAGGTCAAGTTGTTGCTGGAGCAGCATTAAGTAAAACTGGTAACCAATTAGACGTAGAAGTAGATGACGCTTCAATAGAAGTAAACTCTGATGCGTTAAGAGTTAAAGCTTTAGGTGTTCAAAATTCTATGATAGCCAATAACACTATTACAGGTGCTAAAATGGCTGATCCAATTTATTTTACAGATGAATCATCTACTCAAGGTCAAGTACAAGTAGGTGGTGTATTTGAATTTACTGCTGGTGAAGGTATCAATACAGCAATATTTGGAAACGGATTAAAAATATCAGGTGAATTAGCAACTACGGCAAACATTGGTGTTGCCTCATTCACATCTACAAACTTTACAGTCACTTCAGGTGATGTGGCTATTACGGCAATTGATGGAGGAACATATTAATGATTGAAAAAATCAAAAAATTTATTAAAAAATTAATGTTTTGGAAAAAGTAATAAATGACAACAGTAATAAAACCAAAAAGATCAGAAGTTGCTGCATCCATTCCAAGTACAAGTGATTTACAAGTTGGTGAAATAGCACTTAACATAAATGATGGTAAATTCTTTACAAAAACATCAGGAAATGTAGTTAAAGAAGTTGGTGGTGCTGGTTCAGTAACTTTACAATCAGTTACAAACATTGGAGCTAGCACAACTAGAGATATTACTTTAGATGGTGCAGATATAATATTTGAAGGTAATGTAGCAAATGCTTTTGAAACAACTTTATCAGCAGAAGAACCAACAACGGATAATATAGTTAAATTACCTAACGCAAGTGGTACTCTAGCAACTGCTGGTGACTCATTGGCGTTTTCAATAGTGTTTGGAGGATAACATAAGTGGCAAGTACATTTAAGAATGCAGGAGCGGCAGTTGTAACAACTGATGATTCAAATGCTGATATTTACACAGCATCTGGAGTAACAGCTGTTGTACACGCTGTTTATATATCTAATCACAGTTCAAGCAACGAAGCGCATGTAGATGTAAAAGTTACTGTTGATGGTGGATCAACATTTAGACACATAGGTAAATCATTAAAAATACCTGTAGAAAATACTTTAGTTTTAGACAAACCTATTAATTTAGAAGACGGTGATAAATTAAGAGTTATCGCCGAAGAAAATGCAGATTCTTCTTCACCTGTTGTTGAAGTTTATGCTAGTATATTGGAAATTAGTTAATGGCACAACCAGGATTTATAGTACCAGAAGGACAACAAACCAAAGAGGGTTTTCACGCCTTAAGAAGAACAACTGCTGGATGTTTATACTACACAAAGGTAGATAAAGATACAGGAACATCTGTTGATTTTGATGGTGGTACTCCTACAGATAAAAATGGTAATACTCAATTACCATCAAACGAAAATTATGTAGAGGATGTAATAACATTTCAAGCAGGTGGTATACAATATTTTACAGGTAACGGATCAACTACAGCGTTTACATTAACTGTACCTGTTTTAGATGGCTCTAGAATTGCAGTATTTTTAAACGGTATTCAACAAAAAAAAGATGAAATTTGGACTTATTCATCTGGTGTAGTCACTTTTATAATTGCACCATTTAGCAGTTCACAAATTGCTATCGGAAGAATTGATAAGCAATATAAAAATAACTCAACTGACTTTTATCATCAATATGTTTTTGAAAGTGGTGAAGCCACTTATTTTATTGACGATAATGGTTACTTTGTAAAAAGGGAAAATGTAGAGAGAGGATTAACTGGAGTTTTAGGTACTGATGACTTTTCAACATTTGAAAGCACGTCAACTGTAAATACAACTTCTTGGCAATCCAATGTGTAAACTCGTATAAATAGTATAATAATATAAAAGGTAACAATGGCAGATTTTAAACTAGGACGAATTAAATTTAAATGGAGAGGTAATTGGGGTACTTCAACAGCATACTTAATTGATGACGTTGTAAAATACGGTGGTAACGTATATGTTGCTATAACAAATCATACTTCTCAATCTACTAGTGCAGGATTTTATACAGATTTAGCTAAATGGTCTCTACAATCAGAGTCATTATTTTTCAAAGGAACTTACGCTGCCGATACACATTACAAATTAAATGATGTTGTCAAATATGGTAATAGACAATATCGTTGTACAACTCAACACACATCAGCATCTGTTGTAGGTGGTGTTGCTATATTAAATGAATCAAATTTTGAATTATACCTAGATGGAATTAACTTTAGAGGTGACTATGCAACTAGCACTTACTATAAAATAAATGACGTAGTAAAATATGGAGCTGGTCAATATAAATGTACAACAGCACATACATCAAATAGTGTAGCTGGTAACTTTGACGAAACAAAATTTACTTCATTTACAGATGGTTTACAATTTGAAGATTCTTATGCTGGTGGTACAGTTTACCAAAAAGGTGACGTTGTTACTTATGGTGGATACGCATATGCAGCTACTCAGGAAGTATCAGGTGTAACTCCTGTTGCATCAGCTTCTGAATGGGATTTATTAATACCAGGTTTTAAAGCACAAGGAGATTATAACTCATCAACAGCATATAAAACTGGTGATGTAGTTAATTTTGGTGGTCACCAATTCGTATGTATAGTAGATACTTTTGATGATGGTTCTACTGTTGTCAATCCAACTAGCTCTACTTATTGGACACAAATTGGTTATGGTTTAAAATACAACGGCGACTACAGTGCAATAACAACTTATTATAGAGGTGATGTTGTTAGACAAGGAGCATCAACATTTGTAGCAATTGCTGATGGATTTATAAATGTCACTCCAGGTTCAGACGGAACTAAATGGCAGTTAATAGCACAAGGAGATACAGGTGCAGTATTAACAACTAGAGGTGATATGATTATCCAAGACGCTACAGCGTCAACAAGATTACCTATTGGTTTACCAGGTGCAGTATTAACAACAGATGGTTCAGATCCGTCTTGGTCTAATCCAGAAGGTTCTAACGTAATCTATGTTGCTAACTCTGGTGATGATAATAACCCAGGAACACAATTTTTACCTTACAAAACAATTTCAAAAGCTTTAGGAACTTCAACTTCTGGTGACATTGTAGAAATAGATACAATCGCTGGTGGTACAGGTGGTATCCCAGGAACATACAACGTAACAACTGGTGTAGGTGGAGGTGCTGGTTCAGGTTCTCAATTTAGAGTTATACTTGATGGTTCATCTACAGCTTCAGTTTCAATTATCAGTGGTGGTTCAGGATATTCTGCTGGAGAAACAATAACATTAACAGATATATCTAATTCAATTGGTGGTGCATCTAATATTACATTTAACGTAGTATCTGCTTCAATTGGTGATGTTATCTATGTAAAAAATGGTGTATATAGAGAACATTTACCTTTAAGAGTACCTGCGGGTGTTACATTAAGAGGTGAATCTTTAAGAGGTACAGAAGTTAGACCAGCAGCAGGTTCATCACATACAATAGCAACTGTTTCAATTAATACTGGTGGTACAGGTGGTACTCCAGGAACTTATCGTTATGTTAAACAAACATCTACTTTAAAAGCTGATGGTTCAACAATTGGTGGTGGAACTGCATCAGTTTATACTGTTGTTACAGATGGTTCATCCACTCCTACAGTCACAGTTTATCACGGTGGTCACGGTTATGTGGCAAATGATACTGTTACAATTGCTGGTTCAGATTTAGGTGGTTCATCAGATTTAAAATTAACGGTTACTGCATTAGAAAATAACAATGCTTCTTATATGTTCCTAGTAAACAATACTACGAACATTACCTTAATGACAATGAAAGGTATGACTGGTACGGCAACTCACACAGGTGAGGGTGCAGCAGTAGTTTCACTTGATCCAGCTGGTTCAATTACAACATCATCACCTTATATACAAGATTGTTCATCAGTAAATGCTAATGCAACTGGTATTAAAATTGATGGTGCTTTACACCAACACGATTCAAATTCAAACAAATCAATTCTAGCTAATGACTTTACACAGATTAACTCTGATGGTAAAGGTGTATTTGCTCTTAACGGTGGTAGAGGTGAGATGGTTTCTGTCTTTACTTACTATTGTGCTAAATCATACCATTGTACTAATGGTGGTTTCATAAGAGGTCTAAACTGTTCATCTGCTTATGGTGAAATAGGTGCTGAAGCTAGTGGTTCATTAAACGATGGTATACCAGGATCAGAAACAGTATTAAATGTACAAACAAGAGGTCAACAAATTAAATATCAACCTGCTACAATTAGTACAGGTTCAACATCATCTTTAGACGCAGGTGACATTATAATAGGTCAGACATCAGGCGCTAGAGCAAAAGTATTCTATGTACAGGTTGCACAAGATACATTATTCATTGAAGACATTTATGGTAACTTTCAACAAGGTGAAGTGTGTACAATTGAAAAACAAGATTCAACAACTTTTACATTTACTTTAAATACTGCATATGGTGATAGTACAGCAGCAAATACAGGTTTACAAGGTTTCTTAATTCCAGTAAAATCAACAGATGGTTCTTTATCATCTGCAACAGCAATTAAACTTGGTTCAAATGCTACTTTTACAGGTAATCCTACATATTATAGAATTAGTGCTGTTACAGATACTGACACAGCAGCACAAACTGCTATTTTAAGATTTACAGCTGGAGTTACATCAATTTATGAAATGGCAGAAGGTACAGCAGGAACAATATCACAGAAATTTTCTAACGTCCGATTAACTGGACACGACTTCCTAGATATTGGTACTGGTGACTTCGTAACTTCAAACTATCCTGGAAATTCTTCACAACCTGCAGATCAAGCTGATGAAGTTGTTGAGAATGATGGTGGTCGTGTTTACTTCTCATCTACTGACCAAGATGGTGACTTTAGAGTTGGTGATCTATTCAGAATTCAACAGTCAACAGGTATAGCAACTCTTAACGCTGATGCGTTTGACTTATCTGGTTTGACAGAACTACAACTTGGTTCTATTGGTGCAGAAATTGGTGCTACAATTAATGAGTTTTCTACTGATGAAACTATGGGTGGTAACTCACCATTAGCAGTACCAACAGAATTTGCTATCAAAGGTTTCTTACAAAGAGATAAAATGGGTGTAAAAGCAATGGTTCCTCCAACAGGAACTACTGCACAAAGACCTACAGGTGTTGATTTATTTAATGGTGCGTTAAGATTTAACTCAGAATTAGTTACTTGGGAAGGTTACAATGGTTCTCAATGGACTGGTTTAGGTGGAGGTAATCCTTGGGCAACAAAAACTGCTGATGGTTCTACTGTAATAGTTGCTGCAGCAAATGATAGATATTTTGTAGATACAACAGCAGCTGCAATGCAAATTAACTTACCATCATCTCCTCTAGTAGGTGACCAATTAAGATTTTTAGATTTAGCTGGTACATTTGATACTAACAACTTAACAGTTGGTAGAAATACAGGTAAAATTATGGGTGCCACAGAAGATTTAATAATATCAACAGAAAATGCTAGTATTGGTTTAGTATATACTGGCGCAACTTATGGATGGAAATTGATAGAGAATATCTAGTATAAATAATAGTACAAGGATTAAAATATGGCAGATTTAAGAGATTTTACAGGTAAGAATAGAAAGTTTAAAGGTGCAGCGGGAATAACTGTATCAGATAGTGGTCTAGGTAGTGGTGATAGAGTAAATGAAAAAGGTCGTTTAAGATTTAACGACACTACAGATTTATTAGAATACTATACTGGTGTTGAATGGAAATCTATTGATGCTCCACCTATTCTAACATCTATTAATATTGATGGTGCAGGTGCATCAGCAACAGGCTTTATCAATTCATCTTTATCAGGTAATACAACAATTGTAATTGCAGGTTCTTTATTTGATCCAAATAATGCTACTGTTATACTTGAAGCATCTTCAGGTTCTAATATTACACCTACAACAACTACAAATGATAGTAGTAACCAAATTACAATTATTGTTCCTTATTCATCTTTTGTTAATGCTAATGAGCCATATAACATAAAAGTAACTAACCCATCAGGTTTATCTGCTCTATTAGAACAAGCAATTAGTGTTGATACAACTCCTACATTTACAAATGCAGCAGATACAACATTTAGTATTTTTGATGGAGCTAGATCAGGAATTACAATTGCAGCTGCCGACTTATGTGGTGCAACAGACGCTGAGGGTGATACAATAACTTATTCAGTATCTTCAGGTGCTTTACCATCAGGTTTATCTTTAAATACTTCAACAGCTGTAATTACAGGTTCTGTAAGTGCAGTAGGAACAGATACAACATCAACTTTTTCAATTACAGCAGCACAAAATGGTGGTGCAGGTAATACCACAAGACAATTTAAAATTACAGTAAAAGCACCTCAAGTAACATCATATACTTCAACAGGAAGTTTTACATTTGCTAATCCAGCAGGTATAGCAACACTAGACGTTTTGCTTATCGGCGGCGGCGGTGGCGGCGGCTGGGGAGGCGGCGGAGCTGGAGGTTATATTTATAGACCAGGCTTCTCTGTTACACCAGGAGCAAATATTCCAGGAAACATAGGTACTGGTGGACCTGGTTCAAATGGAACAGCTACTAGTGGACAAGATTCAGTATTTTCAACTTTAACTGCTAAAGGTGGTGGTGGTGGTGGAAACCACGGCCCAGGAAGTGGAGCAAACGGAAGACCAGGTGGTTCTGGTGGTGGAGTTGGTAGAGATGGAGGACCAGGAGGTACAGGTGGTTCAGCTCAACAACCAGGTCAACCAGGAGAGTCAGGTAACTATGGTCACGGTCACCCAGGTGGTCCAAATCCACACGGTATGAGTGGATGGCAAAGCGGCGGTGGCGGCGGAGGCGCTGGTGGTGCTGGTGGTCCAGGTTCACCTCATCATCCAAGTAATGAAGGTCCAGGAGGTCCAGGTGGCCCAGGTCGTTCAAGTGATATTACAGGTTCTTCAGTAACTAGAGCTGGAGGAGGAGGCGGTGGAAAACACAGCCCAAGTGGAAGACCAGCTGGTTCGCCAGGTCCAGGTGGTGGAGGCGCAGGAGCCATTCACTCTACAGGACCTAATGGTGGAACAAACCAAGGTGGTGGCGGAGGTGGTGGTCACCCAGGTGGAGTTGGTGGTCCAGGCGTTGTTATTTTAAGATACTAATTAATATATTATAAAAAGGAAAATTATGGCTAAAGATGTTAAAAATGATTTGGATAATTATGTAAAAATAGATGAAACGAAAAGTTTAGAAAACAACGATTTTTACAATCCTAATCCCACAGATAAAGATAATAAAAACAGAAATACAACGTCTAATGTTACAGGTAAAAGATTAGATAGTGCTATATTTGATTATTCTGATACAAGTCTTACAAAAGATCATAAAGATGCTGCAGAAGAAATAATAAGATTCTTTGATGCAAGACAAGATATTCCATATGATCTTGCTAAAGAAGAATTAAAACAAAATTTTAAGTTAGAAGATGTACCAGAGTTAGACCACACAAAAACACTTTGGTATCAATTCACAAAAGACGAAAAATTAGGCCAACAAAAACAAGGTTGGAGATATGATAATGTTAATGGTAAGAAAATAAAAATACCACATATATCATTTTCAGCAGATTTAGATTACCTTGATGGTATGATAAATAGATTTGTAAATAAAGTTAAAGAGTATAAACTATTAGATCAAATAGAAAAAGATTAACTTTTATGATTTTATATAATGCAACTAGAAAACATATATTTTTATTTTAAAAGTGCTCTAACACCAGAGCAATGTCAGCGTATAATAGATTTAGGAAATAGTAAAATTTTTTCAGGAGGTACAACTTTTGGAAAAACAGAAAAGGATGAAATGCCTGATGCTAAACCTATTAATGATAAAACTTTTAGTGATTTAGATGTAGAAAAAAACCAAGAGGTTTTAAAAAATACTTACACTAGAGATAGTGAAGTTTCTTGGATAGATGAACAATGGGTGTATGATTTATTATCACCTTATTTAGAAGAAGCTAATAAAAAAGCAGGATGGCATTATGATTACGATTGGTCTGAAAGTATACAGTTTACAAAGTACGGTGTAAATCAATTTTATGGTTGGCATTCAGATAGTGGTTCTTGCCATAATAGTGTGTACAAAAGACTCATACCTGGTGTAACACCAAAAGAAGAATTAGAAAAAAATCCTATGCAATATGTAACAAATAAAAATATCATAGGTAAAATTAGAAAATTAAGTATGACAGTAAACTTAATGCCAGAGGGAAGTTATAAAGGTGGTAATTTAAAGTTTGATTTTGGACCACATAGTCACGGAAAAAGATACCACGAGTGTGTAGAAATAAGACCTCAAGGATCAGTGATTGTATTTCCGTCATACATATATCATCAAGTAACACCTGTAACTGAAGGAACTAGATATTCTTTAGTTATGTGGACTTTAGGAAAGCCATTTAAATAATGATAGAAAATTTAGATAAATTAACGCCAGAACAATTAAAAAAAGTTAAAAAACAATTAACACAAATTGATTCTAATATTGAAGAACAACAAGCACAACCTATTTCAGATTTTTTTAATAAACACGGTTGGGTAAAACTAGATAAAATTATAAACAAAGAAACAGCTCAGTTATATTATTTGTATTGTATATTAGCAACAGAAAGATTGAATGTATTAGAACAAATAGAAGGTGTAGGTAATGTTAATCCACATCATTATGGAAGATTTGATGATGTACAAGCAATGGGTGATTACAGTAAATATGGTGATTTGGTTTTTGATACATTATTATATGCATTAAAAGATAAAATGAATTTATATACAGGCATTGATCTAATACCTACTTACTCTTATCACAGATTATATACTAAAGGAACGGAATTGACAAAACACAGTGATAGACCTAGCTGTGAAATATCAACAACATTATGTTTAGGATTTGATAATTCAAATTTAGATAAATCAAAATATGAAAACTATTTGTGGCCATTATATATAAAAGAAAAAGACGGAACGGAAATACCAATAAATTTAGAACAAGGTGATATGTTAATATATAAGGGTTGTGAGTTAGAACATTGGCGAGAAAGATTTGTAGGTAATAATCACGCTCAAGTATTTTTACATTATAATGATAAAAAAGGGCCTCACAATATAAAATATGATGGAAGACCTTTTTTAGGAATGATTGATGATGAAAAAACCACAATTTATTAACAAGCATACTCATTTTCCTTGTTTACTTATAGATGATTGGTTTACAGAAGATGAACAAAAAAGTATATGGGCTGAGTTAAATTTTTTTACATCTAAAGAAAAATTTTATAGAGCAGAAAATACAATTACTGCTAGACATGCAACAGGAGAACCTAAAGGTTTTTCTTATCGTACTTACATTGATTCAGTATATAGAGATGGTGAAAGAGATTCTTCTATAATAAAATTAAGAAAAAAAATGCATACAGATGAATTTTATAATATAATAGAAGAAGCTATGCCACAAGCTAGAAATTTTAGAGATACAACTCATACATCTAATTTAATATCTTATTATGAAGAAGATGACCATTACGAATCACACATTGATAATTTTAATTTTACTTCATTGATTTGGTTTCATAGTATACCAAAAAGGTATGAAGGTGGTGATTTTATATTAAATGATACTAATACTGAAATTATAAGTAAACATAATAGAATGATTATAATTCCTGGCTATTACAAACATCAAGTAACACCAATAAAATGGATTAACGAACCTAGTGAACTTGGCTATGGCAGATATACTATAACACATTTTCATTATACAACACCTGTAGGAAAAATAGATGGAAAATAAAAAAGTAGATATTAGAGAATTAGTTTGGGAAGAACATAAAAATGCTGAAAGACAAGCGTTTGTAAAAACTTTAATGTCTGGTAATATTGATAAAAAACTTTATGCCACATACATTTATAATCTATTACAATGTTATTCAATATTAGAACAACACGCACATATAAATGGTTTGTTTAGATCAATACCTGATGTACCAAGAGCTGAAAGATTATATACTGACTACAAAGGTCTATGGGATAATTTAGATAACCCACCAACAATAACTGAAAGTACAAAGGAGTACGTTAAACATATTGGGTCAATACAAAACGATCCAGAAAAATTAATGGCTCATATATACGTTAGACACGTTGGTGATCTGTCAGGTGGTCAAATGATTAGAAAAAAAACACCAGGTAATAATACATATTTGATATTTCAAAAACCAGAAGAAAAGAAAAGAATTATAAAAGAGTTAATACAAAGTTATATTAATACATATGTTCTAAATGTTGTAGCAGAAGCAAAAACTTGTTTTAGATTTGCTACAGAACTATTTAAAGAATTAAACGAATTAGAAATATTTGATGAAAATAATAGAGATACAAAAAATGATCCTTTTAAAGGAACTAGTATTGAGGGGAAAGATTAATGATTTGGGAAAGATTAATTAAGTGTAAAGAAAACATAATAGATACACTAGATAAAAACTGTGAAGAATATAACGAGCCAGGAATGGAGCGTTTTAATAATGAAGAATTCGGTTGGGTCAACAGAACTTGGAAAAATAATAATGTTAGAAGAGCGCATGTAGATGTGGTTGATGTGAGGGAATCTAAAGGATTGTGGATGATGCACGTTTGTGTATTTCCTAATATTACAAACGGAGGTCCTATTTACGGATGGGATGTAATTGCAGGTAAAAATAAAATTACAGGAGCGTTCCACGATTTTTCACCACTATTGAAAAAAAATCATCCATTGACAGAATGGTTTGTACAATCATCAAAGTGGTTTAAACCGAGTAAAGAGAGAGAGTTACCAGATTGGGCAAAGGCTATCTTTAGTGAGGGAATGATAGCCGCTGGTAATGTAAGAGAAGAAAAAGAAATGAATATGGTATGTACATTAGCAGAGTCAAATTTAAATGATTATTTGGATAAGATTGGTCATTATAACAATGATAGTAAATCAGAAGATGTCATAAAAGCACAAAATTTTTATTGTGAAAATCAACAAAAAAATCCACACACTCCAAAAACGATGCAATCATTAGGATTGCCCGAAGAAGACATAAAATTGTTTTGTAAAGATAACCTTTTTCCTACTATATAAGTATTATAAATATATAAGAAAAAGGGATTTATATGGCAGTACCAGCTACAAGAGAAACATTAAAACAATACGCTTTAAGAGCTTTAGGAAAACCAGTCATTGAAATTAATGTGGATGACGATCAATTAGAAGATAGAATTGATGAAGCATTACAATATTTTACTCAATATCATTATGATGGTATTGCTCGTACTTACCTAAAATATAAACTTACCGAAGCAGATAGAACAAGATTAACCACTTTAAATGCCAAATCAGAATCTAATTCTGACAAAGAAGATACTGGTAATTCGTCAACTTGGGTTGAAGATAAAAATTACCTAGTGGTACCAGATAGTATTATTTCTGTTATAAATTTATTTCCTTTTTCTGATAAAGCAAACTTAAATATGTTTGATGTAAGATACCAATTGAGATTAAATGATTTATATGATTTTGCTTCAACTTCAGTTATTAACTATGAAGTAGTATTAAGACATTTAGATTTTTTAGATCATATATTAGTAGGTGAAAAACCATTAAGATTTAATCAACATCAAAATAGATTATATATTGATATGGATTGGGCAAATGATCTACAACCAGGTGAATATTTAATTATAGAATGTTATAGAAAATTAGACCCAAATATTTACACAGATGTATTCAATGATATATTTTTAAAAAGATATGTAACAGCTTTATTCAAAAGACAATGGGGTGCAAACTTATCAAAATTTAATGGTGTAGCTATGGTTGGTGGAGTGTCTTTAAATGGTGGTCAAATTTATTCAGAGGCTTTAACTGATATACAAAAATTAGAAGAGGAACTCAGAAGAAGTTTTGAGATGTCACAACCATTAATGATAGGATAATGATATGCCAGTCAATCATTACTTTCAAGGTGGAAATGGAATTGGTAGTCAACACGAAAAAAGACTATACGAAGATTTAATTGTTGAAGGCCTAAAAATATATGGGCATGATGTTTACTACTTACCAAGAACCCTTGTTAACAGAGATTTAATATTAGGAGAAGATACATCAAGTAGATTTGATGACTCTTATCTAATAGAAACTTATTTTGAAACCACTGAAGGTTTTGCTGGTCAACAAGAAATTATTAATAAGTTTGGTTTAGAAATTAGAGATGATACAACTTTTGTAATAGCTAAAAGAAGTTGGCAGAATCAAGTAGATAATCCAGCAACTCAAATAGTAGAAGGTAGACCTAATGAGGGTGATATTATGTATTTCCCTTTGATGAATTCTTTTTTTGAAATACAATTTGTTGAAGACCAAGAGCCATTCTTTCAATTAGGTAATTTACCTGTTTACAAATTAAGAGTAACTAGATGGGAGTACAGCTCAGAAAATTTAGATACAGGAGTTGCTGCCATTGATGCTGCTGAGGATAAATATAGTTTAGATACTTTACAACACAAAACATCATTAGAAGATGGATCAGGTTCTATAATTATGGAACAACCATTAGCGTCAGGTCAACCAGCATTTATTTTATTAGAAACATTTGCTACAACAACTGTACAAGACCAAAGTGATTTTGCTCAAAATGATGATTTAGATACAGAAGCTGGTTTTGATACAGCTAGTGTTGCTGATGATATACTAGACTTTACAGAAAGAAATCCATTTGGAGAGGTTGATTAATGTTTGGAACATATTTTTACAACGAAAGTTTAAGAAGAATGACAATTGCTTTTGGTCAATTGTTTAATAATATTACTGTTCAAAACACAAATACTACTGGCGCAGTAACAGCACGTATCAAAGTACCTTTAGCTTATGCACCTAAAGAAAAGTTTTTAGTTAGATTAGATCAACAAGCAAGTTTGGATAATAGAGAGTTTTCAATTACATTACCTCGTTTAGGTTTTGAAATTACAGGCTTGGCTTATGATCCTAGTAGAAAATTAACTAGAGTACAAAAATTTAAAAAAGTAAAAGACGGAAACACTTTACATTATAACTATACACCTGTACCATATAATATAAGTTATAGTTTATATTGTTTTACAGCAACAGCTGAAAATGGATTACAAATAATAGAACAAATATTACCATTCTTTCAACCAGATTATACGGTTACTGTAAATGTAATACCTGATATGGATATAAAAAGAGATATTCCTGTTGTTTTAAACAATGTAAATTATGAAGATAGCTATGACGGAAGTTTTACAACAAGAAGAGCTGTTATATACACATTAGGTTTTACAGCAAAAACTTATCTATTTGGTCCAATGAATAATCAAAGTGTAGTTAAAAAAGTACAAACAGATTTAGGTGCTAGTACAACAGCGCCTTTAACAAGAGATGAAAGAATTGTAATTACACCTAAACCTACAACTGCTGATGCAGATGATGATTTTGGATTTACAACAACTATATCTAGTTACCAAGATGGTAAGAGATTTAATCCAACGGATGGAACTGATACATAAATAATTATATTAACTGAAGGAATATTATGAGAATTTTGGGTATATCACCATTCCACGACAGCAGTATTGCTATAATCAAAGACGGACAAATAGAGTTTTTTTCTAAAGAAGAAAGACTAACTAGAAAGAAAAGAGATTATCCACCTAAGGATTCTTTAGATTTAATTTTAAAAGATGATAGAAAATTTGATGAGATAGTAATTAGCTCTCCTAGTTTTGATGATACTTTAAATGATAATCTTATAAAATATATTAATCAATATAAAGACAACAAAATTATTCGTATGTGCAGTGAACATCATCTCACACACGCTAGTTTAGCTTTTTACAATAGTGGTTTTGATAAATGTTTGGTTGTTGTTATTGATAGATATGGTTCCAGAATAGAAAATGTAAGAGAAAGTGAAAGTATATTTGTTGCACAATATCCTGATAATTTTAATCCTATATTTAAAAACTTTTCATTTATCAATAAAGATAATACAGACGCATCTGTTTTAGATAAATTACAAAAAAAATTACCTGGCGCAGTATTAACAGCCGATAATGAAATGAATATTACAAAAGTTTATGAGTCAGCCACAACTTTAATAGGTGAGCATGGATTAGAAAATGGAAAAACTATGGGACTTGCAGGATGGGGAAAAGACAAAGAGTTTAAAAATTTATTTGAAAATGGTATACCTAATAAAGATTTATTTGATTATAAAGATGATGATATAAGACAAGTTTATTTTAAAGAATATGAAAATGAAGAAGTTAGTATTGTTCCACAAAGTAATTATTCTCTGTATGCTGATTATGCTTATCAGGTACAAAAACAAACTCAACAAAGAGTATTAGATTTAGTTAAAAATGCTGTAGAACAAACTGGTATAGACAAAGTATGTATTACAGGTGGTTATGGATTGAATGTTGTAACAAATAGTCATTTAGTAAAAAATTTACCTAATGTCAAATTTTATTTTGAACCACTAGCAGACGATAGTGGTAATAGTTTAGGTGCAGCAATGTTTGTTTATAGAAATAAAACAAAAGATAAAAAGAAATTTCCATTAGGAACAACAGCATTTCAAGGTCATAAAGTCAATCATAATATAGATGGAAAAAAATGTAGACCAATTGATATTGCCAGATTATTGGATAATCAAAAAATTGTTGCTGTTATATCAGGTCAAGCAGAAGGTGGACCGAGAGCTTTAGGTAATCGTTCTATATTGTTTGATCCTCGTAATCCTAACGGAAAAGAAATTGTAAATAAAGTCAAACAAAGAGAATGGTATAGACCATTTGGTTGTTCTATATTACAAGAATATTGTACTGATTATTTTGAAATGTATGGTTTAAAATCATCTCCTTATATGACTTTATCTTTTGATATAAAAAATACAAAAAAATTTCCAGCAATAACTCATACTGATGGAACAAGTAGAATACAAACTGTTAATAAATCTGTACCACATATGTTTGATTTGTTAACTGCATTTAATAGATTAACAAATTTACCTATGTTGTTAAATACAAGCTTTAACACATCAAGCGAAGCAATGGTAGAAACTTTTGATGATGCATATAGAACTTTTTTAAATACAGATATAGATGCTTTATGGGTACCAGAAAAGGAATTAGTAATTACTAAATAATAATATGTCAAAATTAGAAGATAGAGTCAGCGAAATATTAGGTATTGAAAAAAAAGAACCTAAAAAAGAAGTGGTTAAACAAGAATTCAAACCAGCAGTTCCTCGTAGAGAAGACGATAAAAAAGCTGATGTAGAAAACGATTACAAGTATAGTAGAGAAAACTATTACAATTTAATTGAAAGAGGACAAGAAGCTATTGAAGGTATATTAGATATTGCTAAAGAAGGTCAACATCCTAGAGCTTATGAAGTTGCTGGTCAACTAATAGGTCAAGTAGGACAGACTGTAGATAAATTACAAGATTTACAAAAAAAACTAAAAGACTTAAAAGAATTACCTAAACATGCTAGTCCACAAATTAAAAATGCATTGTTTGTAGGATCAACTGCTGAATTACAAAAGATGTTAAATAGAAAAAAAGAAGATGAAAATATTGAAGGCAAAAACATCACACCCAAAGGCGAAGATAATACCGATAAGTGATTTAATTTATATTAAATCTATGGCGCCACTTCCAGAGTTAATAGAAGGTGAAGAACTGATTAATCCTATAGAAGTACAAGAACACATTATATCAGAAGCACCACGATATGGCGCTATGGGTATACCATATATTGAAAAACAATATAGTGTATGGAGAGGAAGTCAAAGAGTAAACGCAGCCATTGAATTAGGTTATACTCATATAGAAGGAGTTATTATAAATGATAGAACATAAGTTTCCTTTTGAAAGTTTTATTGGTGGTTGGTATATAGATGAAAGTATCTGTGATGATATAATAAATTATTATGATAAAAATAAAAATGATGCTAATGAAATCAATACCAGAGTTAATAATCAAAAAGAAATAGCATTGACTTATGAGATGATGGATAAAAAATTTGGAAACTATACAAAAGCTTTACAAAATGTTTTAGAAAATTATATGGAAAAGTACAAACCTCATTTATATAATTTGAATAGATTTTATATCAAAGAAAATACGAAAATACAAAGATACAGAAAAAATGAAGGTTATCACGGTTGGCATTGTGAAAATGAGGGATGGAAAAAAGAATTTGGAAGACATTTAGTTTTTATGACTTATTTAAATGATGTAGAAGATGGTGGAACTTTATTTGATTATCAAAAAATAACTGTTCCTGCTAAAAAAGGTTTAACTTTAATTTGGCCAGCTCAATGGACACACATACATAAAGGACAAGTTAGTAGAACAAAAGAAAAAACAATAATAACAGGTTGGTATTATTTTAAACAAGATGATAATTAAAAAAAATTATATTACTAATGAGGAATGCGACCATCTAATACAACACTATGAAGATAATTTAGATAAAACATTTTTATTTGAGAGTAATAAAACAAACCCTTTAATAGTAAAAAACTCTGATAATATAATAATTAAAAGTATATTAAGTAAAATAGAAAATGATTTTTTAAAAATTTATGGTGCTAAAATGATTGAAAATGTAGAAATTGTAAAGTGGCCAGTATCTACTAAAATGGAAAATCATACTGACCACGATAATGATAAATTTGCTTTCATATTATATCTTAATGACGATTATGATGGAGGTAAAACTATTATACATAATATAGCCACCATAAAACCTGAAAAAGGTAAGTTAATGACTTTTGTAGGAAACAAGCATATGCATAGTGTAACAGAAATTAAAAATAAAAATAGATACACAATGATTGGGTGGTATATATAATTATGAGCACTAATGACGTATATCTAGGTAACCCTAATTTAAAAAAGGCAAATGTACCTGTAGAATTTACTCAGGATCAAATTGTAGAATTTGATAAATGTTCTAAAGACCCATTACATTTTATAACAAACTATGTAAAGATTGTATCTTTGGATGAAGGACTTATACCTTTTTCAATGTATAAATTCCAAGAAAAAATGATTGACAATATGCACGAAAATCGTTTTTCTATTTACAAGTTACCTAGACAATCAGGTAAGTCAACAACAATTGTATCTTACTTATTACACTATGCACTATTTAATCAAAACTCAAACATTGCTATACTAGCAAATAAATCATCTACTGCTAGAGATATATTAGGTAGATTACAACTTGCATATGAAAATATACCAAAGTTTTTACAACAAGGTGTATTAAATTGGAATAAAGGTAACATAGAATTAGAAAATGGTAGTAAGATTGTAGCAGCGGCAACATCATCAAGTGCTATTAGAGGTGGTTCATTTAATATAATATTTTTAGATGAATTTGCTTTCGTACCAGCACAAATAGCAGAACAATTTTTTAGCTCTGTATATCCTACTATATCATCTGGTCAAAAAACAAAAATGATAATTGTATCTACACCTCACGGTATGAATATGTATTACAAATTATGGCATGATGCTGAAAATGGAAACAATGATTACAAACCATTACAAGTGCATTGGTCAGAAATACCTGGTAGAGATGAAAAATGGAAAGAGATGACAATTCGTAATACATCTGAAGAACAGTTTTCACAGGAGTTTGAGTGTGAATTTTTGGGTAGTATTGATACATTAATAAATCCAGCAAAAATAAAAGTTATGCCATATATGGCACCTTTACAATCACAAAAAGGTTTAGATGTATTTGAAAAACCTGATCCTAAAAAAATATATGCGTGTACTGTTGACGTTGCACGAGGATTAAATAAAGACTATTCTGCATTCTTAATATTTGATGTCACACAAATGCCTTTTAGAGTAGTTGCTAAATATAGAAACAACGATATAAAACCATTATTGTTTCCTAGTATAATAGAGAAAACTTGTAAAGCATATAATAAAGCTCACGTTCTTGTTGAGGTCAATGATATTGGTGCACAAATATCTGACGCTTTACATTTTGATTTGGAATACGAAAACGTATTGATGACAACACAAAAAGGTAGAGCTGGTCAAGTGTTAGGTCAAGGATTTAGTGCAAGAGGAAGTCAGCTAGGTTTAAGAATGACAAAACAAGTAAAAAAAGTTGGTTGTTCTAATTTAAAAACAATAATTGAAACAGATAAATTGATTATAAATGACTTTAATATTATAGAAGAAATGTCAACTTTTTCTAGGCGTCATAATTCTTGGATGGCAGAAGAAGGCTGTAATGACGATTTAATGACTTGTTTAGTAGTGTTTGGATGGTTGTCAAATCAAGTATATTTCAAAGAATTAACTAACGCTGATGTACGTTCTAAACTATACGAAGAACAAGCTAATATAATAGAACAAGATATGGCACCGTTTGGTTTCTTGGATGATGGTATAAATGAACACGAAGAAGAAACTGTTGATGAGTATGGTGATGTATGGCGACCTGTAGTACGAAAAGGTGAACATTTTTGATATTATAAATAGAATCAAGGTAATAACGAATTGGATATGGGCGTATGAATAATACGAATTTTTGGATTAAATGATAATAAAATTAGCTAATTATAAAAATAAGGAGAAAACCTAATGGCATTTCAAGTATCACCAGGTGTTCTCGTACAGGAAAAAGACCTTACAAGAATTATACCTGCAGTATCTACCTCAACAGGTGCATTTGCAGGAGAGTTTAGACAAGGTCCTTTAGATGAAGTCATAACGATTTCTAGTGAACAAGAGCTTGTAAGCACTTTTGGTAAACCTGATTCTTCAAACTTTGAAGATTTTTTCAGTGCTGCCAACTTTTTACAATACTCTAACGCACTACGAGTAGTACGAGTATCTAATACAGGATTGTCAAACGCTACTGTTTCAGGTAGTAGTTTTACAATTAACAATACAACAGATTACCAAAACAACTATGCAGATGGTTCTGCATCAGTTGGTGAGTGGGCTGCAAGAACTGCAGGTGCACACGGAAACAATTTAGCTGTTTCTATATGTCCCTCAGCTACTGCATACGAAGAAGCAGCGAAGACAAAAGTTGACGGAACTGCACACTCAATTGGTGACCAATCAATTATAACTGATTCAACTAGTGGATTTAACGTAGGAGATATTATAGAATTTTCTACTACTGCAAGTGGATCTGATTATGATGGCAGAAAATACAGAGTAACAGCTGTAGATTCTGGAACACAATTAAGCTTTGTTAGAGCTGACGAGGGTACAGGCGGATTGCATGTTGCCCCTGTTGATGACTCAAACATTAAAAGAAGATGGAGATTCTTTGATTTAGTAGCAGGCGCTCCAGGAACTTCAGCATATACTACAGCAAGAAGCGGCTCAGGAGATGAGATGCACGTTGTTGTGTTTGATGAAGACGGTGGAATAACAGGTAGTGCAGGAGAAGTTTTAGAAACTTATTCTAAAGTATCTAAAGCGTCAGATGCAAAATCAGCTCAAGGCGACACTAACTATTATCCAGATGTAATTTATGCTAAATCAGCATACGTTTACTGGATGGACCACAATACATCAGGAACTAATTGGGGTTCTACTGCTGCAGGTACAACATTTACTGCTGTAACTGTACCAAGTCAAACTTCATTACAAGCTGGTGCTAACGGTTCAGCTTCAACAACTGGTCAAAGAAAAACTGCTTACGAGAAGTTTAGTGACACAGAAACTGTTGATGTTGGATTAATTATTGCTGGTAAGTGTGACGCTACACATATTGACAATTTAATTACAATCGCTGAAAACAGAAAAGATGCAATCGTTTTTGTATCACCTGAAAGAAGTGACGTAGTTAATATTGCAAATGCAAATACACAATCAAGTAACGTACAAAGCTTTTATAGTGGAATACGTTCTTCATCTTATGCCACATTTGATAGTGGTTACAAATATATGTACGACAGATACAATGATGTTTACAGATTTGTACCATTAAATGGTGACATAGCTGGTTTATCAGCAAGAACTGACCTAGTTGCAGATTCTTGGTTCTCACCTGCTGGTTTCAATAGAGGAACTATCAGAGGAGCTGTTAAGTTAGCATTCAATCCTACTAAAACACAAAGAGATGATTTATATAGAAACAGAATTAATCCTGTGGTAACTTTCCCAGGACAAGGTACTGTTCTATTTGGTGACAAAACTGGATTGAGCGCACCATCTGCATTTGATAGAATAAACGTAAGAAGATTGTTTATCGTTTTAGAAAAAGCAATCTCTACGGCTTCTAAATTCCAATTGTTTGAATTCAATGATGAGTTTACTAGAGCAAACTTTAGAAACATTGTTGAGCCATTCTTACGAGAGGTACAAGGCAGAAGAGGTATCACAGACTTTTTAGTAGTATGTGATGAAACTAACAATACAGGTGAAGTAATTGATAGAAACGAGTTTATTGCTGAGATATTCGTTAAACCAGCAAGAAGCATCAACTTTATTACATTACAATTCATTGCAACCAGAACTGGCGTTTCTTTTGAAGAAGTGGCAGGTTAATAGTTAAGAAGGAGAAATAAAAAATGGCAAACATTACAGACTTCAAAGCTAAACTTGCTGGCGGTGGCGCACGTGCCAATCAGTTTAAGGTTACAATGCCTTTCCCTGGATACGCCCAAGTTGGTGGAGAAATAGAAGAACTAGCGTTTTTATGTACTGGTGCTAGTATACCAGCGATGACTGTCGGAACAGTTCCAGTAAGTTTTAGAGGAAGAGTTATAAAACTTGCAGGTGACAGAACATTTGCTGATTTTACTATTACAGTGTTAAATGATACTAACTTTAAGTTAAGAAACGCTTTTGAAAGATGGCAAAACGGTATTAACAATATGACTGATAACGAAGGACTTACAAATCCTGCTGATTATCAAGTTGATGCTTTTTTAGATCATCTGGACAGAAACGGTAATACAATTAAATCATATACAATAAGAGGAGCATTTCCGACTACTGTATCTGATATTCCATTGGATTACAATGAAAAAACTGAAGTTGAAACATTTACTGTAACGCTTTCATATCAGTATTTTGAATCAAATACAACTACTTAATAACAATATAAGTAGTAGTAGTTAAGGAGTAATATTATGGCTGATTTATTTGGTTTTCAAATAACCAGAAAGAAGAAAGCCCAGGACCCGAAACAAAGCTTTACTACGCCTCTAGCGGACGATGGAACAGTAACCATCGCCGCTGGTGGACACTTCGGACAATACCTGGACTTGGAAGGTACTGCCAAAAATGAGGCAGACCTAGTTAGAAGATATAGAGAAATTTCACTGCATCCAGAATGTGATACAGCAGTTGAAGATATTATCAACGAGGCTATCGTTGCTAATGAATTAAAAGACCCTGTTAGAGTAGAACTGGGTAATCTTCCATACGGAAAAGAAGTTAAGAAAAGAATAGATGACGAATTTAGAGGTATTTTAAGGTTACTAAACTTTAATACCAAAGGCCACGACATATTCAGAAGATGGTATGTTGATGGTAGAATGTTCTATCAAAAAGTTATTGATAGAGAAAATCCAAAAAACGGAATCCAAGAATTAAGATACATAGACCCTCGTAAAATAAAAAGAGTAAGAGAAGTTAGAAAAACACGAGGCGATACACCTACATTTGGTAATAATATGAATATTATTGATAATTGGGAAGAATACTTTATATTCAATGAAAAAGGTGTAACAGGACAAACTTCAGGATCAGGTGTTAGGATAGCGCCAGATACGATAGCATTTTGTGGTAGTGGTTTGATAGATCAAAATAAAAACTTAATTTTATCTTACTTACACAAAGCAATTAAACCTGTTAATCAATTAAGAATGATTGAAGACGCAGCAGTTATCTATCGTATAGCTAGAGCGCCTGAAAGAAGAATGTTTAAAATTGATGTTGGTAATTTACCAAAAGTAAAAGCCGAACAATATTTAAGAGATGTAATGGCTCGTTATAGAAACAAAATGGTCTATGACGCAGCTACTGGTGAGATCAGAGATGACAGAAATTATATGTCAATGTTGGAAGACTTTTGGTTACCAAGTAGAGAAGGTGGTAGAGGAACTACTATTGAAACTTTACCTGGTGGTGCTAATTTAGGTCAAATAGCTGATATAGAGTATTTCCAAAAGAAATTATATAGAGCTCTTAATGTACCTGTTAGTAGATTAGAAAGTGGTCAAGGCTTTAGTTTAGGTAGATCAACAGAAATTACAAGAGATGAATTGAAGTTTACAAAATTTGTACAAAGATTAAGAAAGAAATTTACTGAACTCTTTAACGATATTTTAAAAACTCAATTAATTTTAAAAGGGGTTATAGCTGAAGAAGATTGGGGTGTTATACTTGCAAATCTTCAATATGACTTTTTACAAGACGGACACTTTGCTGAACTGAAACAAAGTGAAATGTTAAAAGATAGAATATCTTTAGCTGATATGATGAGAGATTATGTTGGAACATTTTACTCAAAAGAATATATTAGAAAACACATATTAAGACAAAGTGAAAGAGAAATGGATGAAATTGATAGTCAGAATTCAAAAGAAAAGGCTGATAATCCACAACAAAAAATAGGAGATACAGATGAGCGAACAAGTTAAAAATTTCATAGATGCTTTATCAAATGGAAACCAAGATGGTGCTGGTGAAGCTTTTAAAGATGCTTTAAGAATGAAAGTTGGTGACTCTTTAGAGGCAAGAAGAAAAGAAATAGCTAACACATTATTTCAAAGTAAATTAGAAGCAGATCCGATAAGTGACCCTAAACCAGAGGTTGCTGATCCATCGCCAAGAACTGAAATCACTGTGCCAGAAGTAAAAGCTGAGCCAGAAGTTGAGGCGACACCTGAGGTAGAAGTTAAAGCTGATGAACCAGAAAGTAAGTAACATAATAAATCAAAACGATTTTAATTCTGTAACTTACAGTAATTTATCGCCTTTATATAAAGAGGCTGTAAATGATGTTTTTAAAATTATTAAAAACGATGGTAACATTATAGTAAATTTTGAAAACGCTGTTAATAAAATAGCAGAGTTTCATAATGTAGATAAAATTAAATTGTATGAATACTTTGATAAAGAAGTTGACGAACAATTAAAGTTAAGTGAACAACCACCTGACACTTCTGACGCTATGAAAAGATACAAAGCGGGTAAAGCAGGGTTTGGTGATATAACACATTTAAAAGCAAAAGGTTTGATACCTCGTTCTGATGGTAAGAAAAGAGTATCAACAAAATACAAATAGGGAGAAGAAATGGCACAAACATTTATAATCAAAGGCGATGTTGTAACAAACCCATCTACCAATGATTTTAGTAGAGCAGTTTTTGTTAGAATTGTAGCTACAGGTGATACGACTGGCACACTATTTGAATCAAATGGTTCTACAGAAGTAGGAAAATTTTATTTAGAAGATGGTATGTCTGTCATAATAGAAAAAAATCCAAGTGAAAAAATTACTTGTGGTACATCTAAAGCACACGCTGTTGGATCACCGAGAAGTTAATGAGCTTGAAGACTACAAAAGTTACTGATACAAACGACAAAGCTATATTTTTGTTTACATCTAACAAAGCTTTAGAAGAACAAACACTATTAGATTTGTCAACACTAGATAATGCAACTAGTAGTCCAGAAATTGATTTATCAAATATATTATATGAGGTTGATGGAAGTATGGTAGTTAATTTTGAAAATGATACTACTAACATTTTGAATTTAAAAAATGATGGCAATTGGGGAATGAAACCTAATGAAGACAGGGTTAGAGGAACAAATAATTTAAGTGTTACAAGTACAGGTAAATTTAAAGTTGTACTTGAAATACAAAAGGTAAAAGGTTTTAATTAATGGCTGATACAGTTACAACACAAACTATAGCAGATACTTCTGGTGTAAAATTTGTTACTAAATTAACAAACTTATCAGATGGTACTGGTGAAAGTCTAGTCAAAAAAGTTGACGCTTCAGAGTTAACTTTTATGACCGAAGATGGTAATAGAAAAATTAGTAAAATATGGTGGTCGGTAAACGCCGTTAGTACAAGAGGTGCAATTGAATTAATTTGGGATGGAGTTACTAACGCTACAGCACTAGTATTATCTAATACAGGTTATTGGGATTTAAGAACTCCTGGTGACGAGATAATTAACAATGCAGTTACGCCTACAGGTGATGTTTTATTATCAACAAAGAACTTTACAAATAATGATTCTTATACAATTATTGTTGAGTTTAGATAAAAAAATATATAAATAGTTAGACATTTAAAGAGAGAGTTACAATGAAACTAATTAGAGAAGAAATTAACGAAGCGGAATACCTAGTTGAAGAAACTAACGGTAAGAAAGAATATAAAATTAAGGGAATATTCTTACAATCTGACATCAAAAATAGAAACGGGAGGGTTTATCCTAACCAAATTTTGGCCAGAGAAGTAAAGAGATATAACCAAGAATTTATCAATAAGAATAGAGCATTTGGTGAGTTAGGACATCCTGATGGACCAACTGTTAACTTGGAAAGAGTTTCACATATGATTAAAAGACTCTATCCAGAAGGTAAAAACTTTATTGGTGAAGCTAAAATAATGGATACTCCATACGGTAAGATTGTAAAAAGTCTTATTGATGAAGGCGCCAAGTTAGGTGTTTCAAGTAGAGGTATGGGTTCATTAGAACAAAAGGGTGGTGGAAACGTAGTAGGAAGTGATTTTTACCTCGCTACTGCCGCTGATATAGTCGCTGACCCGTCTGCTCCAGATGCTTTCGTTGAAGGTATTAGAGAAAATAAAGAGTGGGTATGGGACAACGGTATTCTTGTTGAAAAAGATGTAGAGATGTGGAAACAAGAATTAATTAAAACAAAAAGACACAAATTGGCCGAGAAAAAAGCGGCTATATTTGAAGATTTTTTAAAAAAATTGTAATTAGAAAACTTTAAAGTTATAAATATCTTTACAACGAGGGATATTTTAACTAGTTAAAATTCAATAAAGGAGATTTCTCAATGGCTGATACAGAAAACAAAGTAGAAGCGTCAAAGCAAAACGTAACAGAAGCTACTGTTGCTGATGCTCCTAAAAAGAATGCTGTAGCAGCTGAACCTTCAAAAATTGCTAGTATGAGTAATTACGAAGATTTAGGTGCAGCTGTAGTAAAACCTACAGACAGTAATCCAGACGCTACTAAAAAATCAAAAAAAGTTTCTGACGCCGTAAATGCTAAGGCTGACGATGGTGACGCTGGTAGCAAACCTGACACAAGTGCTGGTACTACTAAAGTTGCTCATCCTGGTCAAAGTATGAAGGCAGAAGAAGAATCAGTTGAAGACGAAACATTATCTGAAAAAGAGGTTAAGGAAGGCGAAATGCCACCTGAAGCTCTTAAGGCGCTGAAAAAATCTAAAGAAGACAAAAAAGATATGTCAGCATCTTACAAAAAAGAAGAAACTGAAGAAGATACTTTAGACGTTTCTGATGATGTTAAAGCTTTAATTGGTGACGAAGATTTAACAGAAGAATTTAAGCAAAAAGCTGCAACAATTTTTGAAGCTGCAATCAGAGCAAAACTGAAAACAGAAAAAGAAAAAATTGACGTAAAAGCTGCTGATAAGCTTAAAGAAGATACAGATACTTTCAAACAAGAGCTTGTTGGAAAAGTTGACTCTTACCTAAACTATGTTGTGGAAGAGTGGATGAAAAACAACGAACTTGCAGTTGAAAAAGGTATCAAAGGCGAAATCGCTGAGGATTTCATAAGCGGTCTTAAAAAATTATTTGAAGACCACTACATTGATGTTCCAGATGAAAAATATGATGTACTTGAAGACCAAGCAAGTAAAATAGAAGAGCTTGAAAAGAAATTAAACGAGCAAATTGAAAAGAATGTTGAACTTAACCAATCAAACAGTGTCTTAACTAAACAAGATATTGTTGATGAGTTAGCGGCTGATTTAGCTGTTACTAACAAAGAGAAGTTTAACAAACTTGCTGAAGAAGTAGATTATACAAACGCTGAAGAATATAGAAACAAAGTAAAGACAATTAAAGAGTCTTATTTTGGTTCTAAAGAAGTTTCATCAAAAGATGGAATTGACACAGTTGCAACAGATGGTGAAACATCAAATGTTGATCTGTCTAATGCAATGGCTGCTTATACGGCCGCTATTAGTAACACAAAAGACCGAATTAAACTCGGTTCTAAATAGGGGAGAAAGATAAAAATGTACTTATCTGAACAATTAGTAAAAAAATGGCAGCCTGTCCTAGAGCATCCTGAACTCCCTAAAGTTAAGGATAATTATAGACAAGCAGTCACAGCTGTTATCTTGGAAAACCAAGAGAGAGCAATAAACGAAGATAGAGCATTTATGTCAGAAGCTGCTCCAACGAACAGCACTGACGCTTCTTACATACAGAATTGGGATCCAATCCTAATTTCTCTTGTTAGAAGAGCAATGCCAAATCTTATAGCATACGATATCTGCGGTGTTCAACCAATGACTGGTCCAACTGGACTAATCTTTGCTATGAGAGCTAAATACACTTCACAAGCAAATGCTTCTGAAGCGTTATTTGACGAAGCAGACTCAGACTTCTCAGCAAGAAATGCTGCAGGAGATTCTACTACTGGACAAGATTCTGGTGGTCACGCTGGTTCAAACCCTGGATTATTAAACGATAGTCCTGCTGGTTCGTACTCAAAAGGTACTGCAATGGCTACGGCTACTGCTGAAGCGCTAGGTGATGCTGGTTCAAATGCATTTGCTGAAATGGCATTCTCAATTGAGAAGTCAACAGTAACTGCTAAATCAAGAGCTCTTAAAGCGGAATACACTATGGAACTTGCTCAAGACTTAAAAGCAATCCATGGTTTAGATGCAGAAACAGAACTTGCAAACATTTTATCTGCTGAGATCCTTGCGGAAATCAACAGAGAAGTTGTAAGAACTATCTACATCAACGCTGAAAAAGGTGCTTCATCTAACTCAGGAGCAATTAACACTACTACTGAAGGTGTGTTTGATTTAGACACAGACTCAAATGGTAGATGGTCAGTTGAGAGATTCAAAGGACTTATGTTCCAAGTAGAGAGAGAAGCGAACACTATAGCACAAAGAACAAGAAGAGGAAAAGGTAACATTTTGATTACTTCAAGTGATGTTGCCTCTGCACTTCAAATGGCTGGTGTGTTAGACTACACTCCTGCTCTTAACAACAACCTAAACATTGACGATACTGGTAATACTTTTGCTGGTGTATTAAATGGTAGATACAAAGTATATATTGACCCATATGCTGCAAACCAAGCTGCGAAGCAATACTTCGTTGTAGGTTACAAAGGTACTTCACCTTATGATGCAGGTATGTTCTATTGTCCATATGTGCCTCTACAAATGGTTAGAGCAGTTGGTCAGGACACTTTCCAACCGAAAATTGGATTCAAAACAAGATACGGAATCCAAGCAAACCCATTCGCTGAAATTGGCGCAAGTGGATCAAACGCTGTAATTAACGGTGCTGGTTCTGCTAACGCTAACAGATACTACAGAAGAGTCCAAGTTACAAACTTAATGTAATATCAATCAGTAATGATTTTAAAAAGGCGGGGCCTCAAAACCTCGCCTTTTTTGTTTGTACTAAATACTACTATGAAAAACATAATCAATCAATACATTTGGATTATTGCTGTGGCTAGTGCTATATTACTAGTTGGCGCACTTACATTTCCTGATAAAAAAAATAGACTAGAGTTTATTGAGGAAAGGATGAATGAAGTAGAAGAACAAAGAAAAGTATTGACTGAAAAAGAAAAAGAATTAGAGAAATTAGCCACTGAAAAAGAGTGGGAAGAAGTAGATAAAAACTCGGATAAATAGTTATATGACTGAAACTAACTCGTTTACAAGACAACCTACAAAGATAGATTACGCTAGTCCTACACAGTTTAAATTTGGTATTATAAAATTACCTAAAGTTGAATTTTTTGTTACTTCAGTTAACTTACCTGGTATATCAATGGATGCAATAAATCAAACAACTCCATTGAGAGATATACCTAAACCAGGAACAAAACTTAATTATGAAGATTTAACAATGACTTTTATAGTAGATGAAGATTTAGCTAATTACCAAGAAATACACGGATGGTTAGTTGGATTAGGATTTCCTAAAGATCATAGTCAATTCAAAAACTTAATGGATGCCTCAGCTGATAGATTTCCAACATCATCTGGTTCAGTAAGTAATGAAATAGGTAAAGTAAAATATGGGGCACAAGGAGATGGTGGTTCATATTCAGATGCAACACTAACAATATTAACTAATAAGAATAACGCTATAACAGAGGTTAGATTTTCTGATTTGTTTCCTGTAAGTTTAAGTGGTTTAGCTTATGACCAACAAGCGACTGACGTAAATTACTTGACAGCTCAGGTATCATTTAAGTATAGTCTATACGAGTTTGCAGCAAAAGGGGCAACATCTACCTCAGTAGTAACCACATAATCATTGATTTTTTTGTGATTTTGTGATATAATGGATATATTATGGATTTAGAACAATTACAAGAACAGGCTGAAAAAGACCTTAAGATAAATGATACTGAATTAGATTTAGAATCATTAAGAACACCACAAATTTACAACAAATATTTAAAACACTACACAAAGTACAAACTATTATTAACTCGTGCTGAGAGCGATTACAGAACGCTCAAACGTGAAAAATGGGAGTATTATACTGGTAAGGCTGATCCACAAGTATATGAAGAAAAACCATTTGACTTAAAAATACTAAAAACTGATTTAGACAAATACCTTGACGCTGATATAGATTTACAAAAAGCAATACAGAAAGTTAGATATTTGGATACTACAGTAGATTTTTTAGAAAGAACATTAAGACAAATATCAAATAGAACATATACAATCAAAAATGCAATTGAATGGAGAAGATTTACTAGTGGTGCTATTTAAGAATGACCACTACAAGATACTTAATCATTGACAAAGATAACGAAGTTTATCTTAAAATAGAAGCTGATGCTGATATTCGTAGAGAGTTAAGCGAACACTTTACGTTTGAAGTACCAGGTTTTAAGTTTATGCCACAATTTAGAAATAGAGTGTGGGATGGTAAGATAAGATTGTTTAGTTATGCTACTGGTAAAATATATGCTGGTTTATACCCTTATATAAAAAAATGGTGTGATGACAACAAAGTACAAATTGTTGATGGAACAAAAATACAAGATACAAAAGTTGATCTATCTAAAGTAGATGATTTTATAAAAGCTCTTAATATTCCTATGGAAGTAAGAGATTATCAAAAAGAAGCATTTATACACGCCACCGAAAAAAATAGATGTTTACTATTATCACCAACAGCTTCTGGTAAGTCATTAATAGTTTATCTATTAGTACGTTTTAATTTATTAAGAATTAAAAAGAAAATATTAATAATAGTACCTACAACATCATTAGTAGAACAGTTATTTAAAGACTTTAAAGATTATGGTTGGAATAGTGAAAAGAATGTGCATAAGATATATTCTGGCCACGAAAAAGAAACAAATAAAAATGTTATAATATCTACTTGGCAATCAATATACAATCAGCCCAAAAAATTTTTTAAAGATTTTGATATGATAATAGGCGATGAAGCTCATTTATTTAAAGCTGTTTCTTTGAGTAAGATTATGACTAAACTAGAACAGTGTAAGTATAGAGTTGGTTTAACAGGTACATTGGATGGAACAAAAACTCATAAATTAGTATTAGAGGGATTGTTTGGAGTTGTCAACAAAGTTGTATCTACAAGTGAATTACAAGAAAGAAAACAATTAGCCGATTTAAAAATTATATGTTTAATACTACAACACGATTCGACAGCTCGTCATTTTTTAAAAGATAAAAGTTACCAAGAAGAAATGGATTACCTAGTTTCTAATTCTAAAAGAAATAAATATATAAGAAATCTTTGTTTATCATTGCAAGGTAATACATTATGTTTATTTCAATATGTGGAAAAGCATGGCGAATTACTAAAACAACTTATTGAAGAAAAGGCTGGAGATAGAAGAGTCTTTTTTGTTCACGGAGGTGTTGAGGCTGATGAAAGAGAAAAGATTAGAGAAATTACTGAAGTATCGGATAACGCTATCATTATTGCTAGCTATGGTACTTTTTCTACTGGTATTAATATTAGGAACTTACACAATATTGTTTTTGCTAGTCCTTCTAAATCAAGGATTAGGAATCTTCAAAGCATTGGCCGTGGTCTTCGTCTAAAAGACAATAATTCGGCAGCAACATTATATGATATAGCAGACGATTTAACTTATAATGAAAAAGAAAATTATACTTTAGCACACTTTAGAGAAAGAATAAATATATACAGCGAAGAAGAATTTAATTACGAAATACATAACATAGAGTTAAACAATGGCAAACCAGATAGTACGAATAATTAAACTTATAAATGGTGATGATATTGTGTGTTCTTTTTCAGAACCACAATTACCTAATAAATCACCGTTATTGAGATTAAATAAACCCTTACAAATAAAATATGTTTCACAGTTTACACCTCACGGTTTAAAAGATTATATTGCTATGATTAAGTGGGCAGCTTACACATCTGATACAGTCGTTTCTATCCCAAAAGATAAAATTGTTACTATTACAAATGCTACGGATGAAATGACTAAAAGTTATAAAAAACTTGCTGACAATTATTTAAATTTAGACGTACCTCGTAAAGAAAATAGGTACGAACAAGAGATGATGTCGGATGAGGATAACGATAACTATAACCAGCTTTGGGATGAATTTAGAGATACTAAAAAGACTTACCACTAGATTGCTGGACAAGCCAATTGTACACCCAAAGTTTGAAAAAGTCAATGCCTTTTGATGCATGCGCATTGACATTTTTGAAGTTATATAGTATGATAAAATTATGAATAAAAATACAAAAAAAGAACATTATGTTGACAATAAAGCTTTTCTTGCTGCGATGGTTGAATATAGAATGCTCGTTGAAAAAGCAAAGGAAGAAAAGAAAGATAAACCACCTGTCACAGATTATATAGGCGGATGTTTTCTAAAGATAGCTAATCACTTATCTTATAGACCTAATTTTATAAATTACACATTTAGAGATGATATGATCTCTGATGGTATTGAAAATTGTTTACAATATTTAAACAACTTTGATCCATCTAAATCTAATAACCCTTTTGCATACTTTACACAAATAATATATTACGCTTTTGTAAGAAGAATACAAAAAGAAAAGAAACAAGTAATTATAAAACATAAGATATTGACCGACTCAAATTTTGATGATATGACTTTACAACCAGGTGACGATAGAGAATTTAAGAATCAATTTACAGAGTTTCTTAAAAAGAATACCGTTGTAGAGGAACCCGTATCAAAAAAACCTAAAAAAAGAAAACAAAGAAAAGGTAAGTTAGATTACTTTATTGATTAATTATGAATGTTAAAAAAATTATAGTAGTCGGAGGAGGCTCCTCTGGCTGGATGACTGCTGCAGCTCTTGTTAAAGCTCATCCAAATTTAGATATATCAGTTTTAGAATCACCTGATACTCCAATCATAGGAGTGGGTGAAAGTTTATTACCACAATTTAATGCCTTTAGAGAGTATCTTGGATTGAAAGATGAAGACTTTATGAAAGACATTGGTGCTACTTTTAAACTAGCAATTCGTTTTGAAGATTTTTATAAAAAAGGTGATGGTGGTTTTTATTATCCTTTTGGCGTTCCTAATATTAATCAATATAAAAATGGTAAAATGACTTGGCACGTAAAGAAAATGATTAATCCAGAAACACCTAATCAAAATTATGTAGAATCATTATTTCCCTTTATGCAAATGTTAAAACATAATAGATTTGATGATAATGAATCTAACGATATACCTAACTATAATTATAAAAGTGATGTTTCTTATCATATTGATGCAGTAAAATTTGGACTATGGCTAAAAGAGCACTATTGTTTACCAAATGGTGTAAAACATATATCTGAACATATAGAAACTATTGAACAAGATGAAAATGGTATTACTTCACTAAACAATAAACATAAAGCTGACCTTTATATAGATTGTACAGGCTTTAAATCTCTATTATTAGGCGAAGCTTTAAAAGAACCATTTGAAAAATATGATGATATCTTATTTAATGATGCTGCTTGGGCAACACAAATACCATATACTGATAAAGAAAATCAATTAGTACCTTGGACAAATTGTACAGCGTTAGGAAATGGTTGGGTTTGGAATGTTCCTGTGTGGGAAAGAATGGGAACAGGTTATGTACACTCTACTAAATTTATTTCCAAAGAAGATGCATTAAAAGAATTTAAAGAACACTTACAAAAAACAGGTGTAAAAGATATAGATAGTTTGAATTTTAGATATATTCCTATGAGAGTGGGTATGCATAAAAGAACATTTGTTAAAAATGTTTGTGCTATTGGTTTATCTAATTCTTTTATTGAACCACTAGAATCAACGGGCTTACTTACTACACACGATTTTATTTTTATGTTATTAAGAGTATTAAAAAGAAGTGATAATGATATAGTTATTAGTCAATTTGATAGAGATAATTACACAATGATTTGTAAACATATTTTTAGAAATGCAGCGGAGTTTGTATCTTTACATTACTCATTATCACATAGAGATGATACTCCATATTGGAAAGCAATATTAAATCATAACTGGTCAGATGCTATGGTAGATAATAAACCTGTATCAGCTCAAGGTTTTAAATATGCTGCTATGGGTAGATACCAAAAAAATCATTTTGATGATATTGGTGGAATACACTGTTTAAGTGCTGGAATGAATTATCATATGGTAGATGAAATATCAGAAATACATTATTGGCACGACAATAATATTATAGAAGGACTTAAAAAAGAATATGCACCATCCATAATTAAAATGGATAGAGATAGAGAAAGAAACGAAAGAATTGCACTAACTAAAGAAAAATACATTGACTTTATAAAACGAAAAATATATGATAGATAATATTGTTGTAGTCGGTGGTGGTACCTCTGGCTGGTTAAGTGTATGTAATTTACTTTTTAGAATACACGAATCTAAAAAAATTAACATTACTGTTATTGAGTCTCCTGATGTTCCTATCATAGGAGTAGGTGAATCAACGACAGGTAAAATGCACGACATAATAAACCACTACGACCATTTAAAATGTGAAAAAGAATTTTTAAAAGAAACTGGCGCTACTTACAAATATGGTATTAGACATATTGATTGGTATAAAAACAATGATTCTTTTTTAAGTCCTATTGGTTCAGATTTTGAAAATGATACAACATATCCAAGTAAAGATTACGATTACTTTAGAATATATCACGTTGCCGAAAATAGAAAATATGAAGTACCTATACAAAATCAAATGATGTTACAAAACAAACTGTATCCTATTGAAGAGCACAACTATGATGTCACTTATCATATAGATGCATATAAGACAGGTGAGTTTTTAAGAAAAAAATGTCTAGCCACAGGCAGAGTAAAACGAATTGAAGCAACAATAGAAAATGTTAATTTAAATGATTTGGGTGGTGTTAAAAGTTTAGATTTAAGTAATGGTGAAAAAGTAAATGGTGATTTCTTTGTTGATTGTACAGGTTGGGCAAAGGTATTAATTGATAAAGTTGGTGCTAAATTTAAATCATATAGAGATAATTTATTAGTAAATAAAGCAATAGTATTTCCAAGACCAACAAAAGAAAATGAAGTTATAAAAAATCATACTGTAGCAACAGCTAGAAAATACGGATGGACTTTTGATTTACCTTTACAAAATAAAGTTGGTAGAGGTTATGTATTTAATGGTGATATGATAAGTGTTGATGATGCTATAAAAGAAATGAACGATTGTTATGATGAAGAAATAGACGTTAAAAAAGTTATAGATTTTAAAAGTGGTCGTTTAGATAAAATGTGGATAAAAAATGTTTTGGCTACAGGATTAAGCGCTAGTTTTTTAGAACCGTTAGAGGCAACAGCAATACATACTACAATATCTCAATTTACACATTTTATGGAAAATTATTTTACAAAAGACTTAAACTTATATGATAAAAGTTTACAAAAACAATACAATGATTATATGACAGGTTATGTAGATGACATAAGAGATTTTATTACCTTTCATTATATTACACCTAGAAAAGATACAGAATTTTGGATTGAATCATCGGACCCTAAAAGATGGTCGGATGAATTAAAAAAGAAAATGTATATATGGCAAAGTAAAATGCCAAGACAAATAGACTATCCACATAGGGGTGTATGGTATGGTATAGGTAATTCATTGTGGTTACAAGTTGGTATGGGTATGAATTTATTTGATAGTGGCATTGCTAAAAAAGAACTAAATTATTATGGCCTTTATGATAAAGCAAAAACAGATTATGATTTAATAAAAGAAAAAGCGACTGCTGTCGTTTCTAATTTACAAACAACAAATGAGGTGTACAACTCTTTATGAAAATAGCATTACTTAACGACACACACTTTGGTGTAAGAAATGATAGTCAGGCATTTAGAAACTATCAATTAAGATTTTACAATGAAATATTTTTTCCATATCTAAAAGAAAACAATATTAAAACACTTGTACATTTAGGTGACGTTGTTGATAGAAGAAAGTTTATTAACTTTCAAACTGCTTCTGTTTTTAAAAAACATTTTTGGGATAGATTATGGAAAGAAAAAATAGACACACATATAATTATAGGTAACCACGATACATATTATAAAAACACAAACGAAGTAAATGCTATTGAAAACTTATATACTAGTTTTGACGGAGTAAACGAACCATTTATATATACTGGTCCTAAAGAAGTTGAACTTGGTGGTTGTAATATATTGTTTTTACCTTGGATATGTGATGATAATATTGAAGATAGTATCCACGCATTAGACAGTGCAACTGCTAGTGTTGTTATGGGACACCTAGAGATAAAAGGTTTTGAGATGCAAAAAGGTATGATAAATGACCAAGGTTTAGAAAAGAATCAATTTAAAAGATTTGAAAAAGTTATTAGTGGTCACTTTCATAAAAAATCAGATGATGGTCAAATATATTATTGTGGTGCTCAATATGAAATGACTTGGTCAGATTATAAAGACCCAAAAGGTTTCCATATTTTTGATACAGAAACTAGAGAACTAACAAGAGTGTCTAATCCTTTAAGAATACATAAAAAATTAATTTACAATGATAAAGAAACTAACTATGCAAATATAGACCTTTCAGAATTTGAAGACAGCTTTGTAAAGATATTTGTTGTAAATAAAACTGATGATAATATGTTTAATAATCTATTAGACAATATGCATAATAAAATAAACACACACGAAATAAATGTTATTGAAGATTTAAACTCTGATGTAACAGCAAGTGTGAGAGAAGATATATTAGATCAAGGTGAAGACACACTTACGTTTTTAGGTAATTACATAGATCAAGCAGATACTGAATTAGATAAGCAAAAACTAAAAAATGTAATAAAAGAAATATTTGTTGAGGCAAGTGAAAGATGATTGTATTTAAAAAATTACGTTGGAAAAACTTTTTATCTACTGGTAATAATTATATAGAAGTAGAATTAAACAATTCACAAACAACATTAATAATTGGTCCAAATGGTTCTGGTAAATCTACTTTATTGGATGCTTTATGTTTTGCTTTATTTAATAGACCATTTAGATTAATAAAAAAAGAACAAATTATAAACACAATAAACACAGCAGATTGTTTAGTAGAATTAGAGTTTACTATAGGCAGAAAAGAATATAAAATTATTAGAGGTATCAAACCAACTATTTTTCAAATATATTGTGATGGTACTCTACTTAACCAAGAAGCGTCAACTATTGATTATCAAAATGTATTAGAAGATCAAATACTAAAATTAAATTATAGGGCTTTCAAACAAGTTATTATATTAGGTTCTTCAGCATATCAACCATTTATGCAGATGAGACCTAGACATAGACGTGAGGTTGTAGAAGAAATATTAGATATTAGAGTGTTAACTCATATGGATATATTGTTAAGAAACCAACAAACAGATTTATCAAACAAAATAACTGAAGCCAAACATCAATGTGATTTAATTGAATCAAAGTATGAACTAGAAAATAAACACTATACAGAACTTAAAAATAGAAGTACAGAAGACCTTGATGTAAAAAGAAACTCATTAGATAAAATAAAAGAAGACAAAAGAAAATATTTAGAAGATGTACAAAAACTAGACAATGAATATAAGTCATTAGAAGATGATACAAAAGACAAACAAAAAGTAGAAAAAAAACTAAAAGAGTTAGAGAAAATAGAAACTAAAATTGAAACGAATCTTAAATCACACGAAAAGAATTTAAAATTTTTTGATGATAATGATTCGTGTCCTACTTGTACTCAACAAATAGAGCCAGAGCTTAGAACAGAAAAGACAAGATACGAAAAAGGTAAGATTACTACGTTAAATCAAGGAATGAAACAATTAGTAGAAGAAATAACAAAAACCGAGAATAGATTAAATGACCTTGACAAAATCTCAAAAAGGATGTATGATATACAGATAGATATGTCAAAAATAACTACATCTGTTGATGAGTTAAAAAAGTATTCTGACAATCTACATAATGAAATTGTAACACTAGAAAGCAAAGATAGTGATACAAAAGATATTGAAGAACAGTTACAAAAGTTTAAAACAGAATTAGAACAAACTAAAACTGATTTAGACAAAATAATTGAAGAAAAGAAATATGCTGATGTAATTAGAGAAATATTATCGGATAAAGGTGCTAAAGCTAAGATTATTAAAAAGTATCTTCCGATAATGAATACTTTGATAAATCAATATTTACAACAAATGGATTTCTTTGTTTCTTTTCATTTAGACGAAGAATTTAAAGAGACAGTAAAAAGTAGATTTAGAGATACCTTTGATTACAATAGTTTTAGTGAAGGTGAAAAAATGAGAATAGATTTGGCATTAGTATTTACTTGGAGAGCTATTGCTAAAATGAAAAACAGTACAAATACAAACTTAATGATACTAGATGAAATATTTGATAGCAGTTTAGATGGTCAAGGTACAGATGACTTCTTTAAGATTGTTAAGGGTATGACAAAAGAAAACATCTTTATTATATCACATAAAGGCGATATACTATTTGATAAATTTACAAACATAATTAAATTTGAGAAAGAACACAATTTTACGAGGTTACAAAATGTCTAAAAAAGATTATAAATTGATACCACCAACAGATCCTAGAGTGTTATCAGCAGTAGCACCATTTACGGATGATATGTTAAAAGAGCATGGCTTTAAAGATAGAAAAGAATTATCTGATAAACTATTTGAAACAATGTTTAGATTTGGTGGCATAGGATTATCAGCAAATCAAATAGGTTTACCATTTAATGTTTTTGTTATGGGAGGACATCCTGAATTAGAAAAAGGAATAAAAATAACTTGTTTCAATCCTGTAATTATACAAAGTAGTGAAGAAACGGTTGTAATGAAAGAAGGTTGTTTAACTTTTCCATTTGTATTTTTATCTTTGACAAGACCTCGTAAAGTCACAGTAAAATACGAAGATGAAAAAGGTGATTTAAAAGAAGCATATTTTGATGGTATGATGAGTAGAATCTTTCAACACGAACACGATCATATGATGGGTAAAGTATTTGTTGATGGTGTAACAAAACTAAAATTAGATAGAGCATATAAGAAAGCTGAAAAAGAAATGGATAAATTAAAAAAATATCAAAATGCAGTCAAGTCAAAAAAGTAGATTATTGAGAAATGGACTTATGGTACAAGAGTTAGAAAAACCAATTACTTTAAAGATACATACAAAGTGCCCTAGGAAGTGGATGATAACAGATTTAGAAACAGGTGAGAAGTATAAAGCCACAGGTAAAACAGAATTATATAAGATGTGGAAAAAGTATGAGTAATTATAAACCTTACAAATTAAAAGACGTAATAGATAATTCAAATAAAGAATTATTTACTGTCATATCTACTTTTGCTGGTGGTGGTGGTTCTTCTACTGGTTATAGACTAGCTGGTGGTAAGATATTATGTGTAAATGAATTTGTTGAAGCAGCAGTAGAAACATATAAATCAAATTATCCAAACACACCTGTTTTACCAGATGATATAAAACAATTAAAAGGTGAAGACTTTTTAAAGATTGCTGGTATCAAAAAAGGCGAGTTAGATATATTAGATGGTAGTCCACCTTGTTCAGCGTTTAGTACAGCAGGTAAAAGAGAAAAAGGTTGGGACCAAACAAAGACTTATTCAGATGGTAAACAAGTTGAAAATATAGAAGATTTATTTTTTGAGTTTACTAGAATTGCAGGTGATATAATGCCTAAAGTAGTTATTGGTGAAAACGTGGCTGGTATTACTATGGGTGAAGCAACAGAATATAGAAATAAAATTATTAATGAATTTGATAAACTAGGGTATGAAACTGTTTATAAAGTATTAAGTGCAGCAGATTTTGAAACACCACAAGATAGAAAGAGATGTTTTTTTGTTGCTGTTAGAAATGATATAATGGAAAATGCAGGTATAAACTTTATGACTTTAGAGAGTGAAATATATCCTGAGCCTGTAACACCTGAACGTATATCAATTAAGTCAGCGATAGATGATTGTAAAAATGACCCTGAACAAGAAAAAGAATTATTTGAATATGTACAAAAGGGCTTTCAAAAAAAGTGGATAGAACTATTAGAGTTTAATCCTAAAAGACATAGAAAACCAAGTGATATTGATTTCATAGATATAAACCCTAAAAGATCAATGTTTAATATGATAAGACCTTGTCCTGATTTACCAAGTCCTACATTAACACAAAGGGGACAACAGATGAGTGTATCAGGTGTATTTCATTATGCCAAGAATAGAAAACTTACAATACCAGAATTAAAAAGACTTATGGGTTTACCTGAAGATTTTAGATTAGAAGGTAAATTTGATAAACAAGCTGAAAGAATCGGTCGTATGGTTGCCCCTCTAATGATGAAGAATCTGGCGGCAAATATATACGAAAAAGTGTTAAAAAGAACAAAATAAGAACATTTATCTTAAATAAGTATTGATATTACTAGCCAAATTAAACCTTGACATTTATAAGGTTCCTGATATTATGGCTGTATGACTAAACTAAACTTTACTACTAAAAGCCAACTGGCTAAATTACTCGCTACAGAAAATATCATTGTAGAACAAAATCAAGTTAGAACCGCATCGTTTGATACGTTGAATCGTATTTTAACTATTCCTATTTTCAAATTTGAAAGTGGTGATGTGTACGATATGTTAATTGCACACGAGGTATCACACGCTTTATATACTCCAGCTGATGGTTGGAAAAAAGTTGAAGATGATGAGTTAAGATCATATGTAAATGTATTAGAAGATACAAGAATTGATAGACTTATACAAAAGAAATATCCAGGTGTTATTACAAACTATTTAAATGGTTTTACAATATTAAACAAAAAAGATTTCTTTGGTATTAAAAGTAAAAACATCAATACAGATTTGATGTTAATTGATAAAATTAATTTGAGAAGTAAATCATCAAATAGATTACCATTTAAATTTACAGATGAAGACCAAATATGGTTGAATAAAGTTGACGACCTAAAAACTTTCAAGCAAGTTGTTGGTCTAGCTAAAGATATGTTAGATTGGCAAAAGAAAAAACTTGAAGATATGAAAAAATTACCTGACTTTGATGAGCACGTAATATCTAAAAATTATGACTTGGAAAAAGGACCTGATGCTGGTGAAGGTGACGGCGAAGGTGAAGAAGTTGATAAACAAAAAAACGTATCTCAAGGTAAAGAAGAATCTAGTGACAATTCAAACAAACCAGCTGTAGGTGATAAGACTGCTAAAGACAATAACAAAAAAGAAGGTAATGCAACTGGTGGTAATGTTCCTGAAGGTGGTGGTAACAAAAATGATAAGTTGTCAGCGATTACTGATAAAGCTTTTGAAATGCAAAAACAAACTTTATATGATGGTGATAAAAAATATACTTATGTTAGTTTACCAAAACCTAAACTAAAAAATATTCTTGTTTATAATAATGAGTTTAGAGATATGTATAGAAAATTTATCAAAAATGAAATTAAAAGTCATACAGGTAATCAGTGGTATTACCAAGAGTTGAAAAAAGATTTTACAAAACATAAAAATGATATGAAAAGAACAGTTATGTATTTGGTAAAAGAATTTGAGATGAAAAAATCTGCTACTGCTTACAAAAAAGCACAAACAGATAAAACTGGTGTTATTGACCCTCTTAAATTAAAAAATTACAAATTTAGTGATGACATATTCAAAAGATTAACAATCTTACCTAATGAAAAAAATCACGGTATGATGATGTTACTTGATTGGTCAGGTTCAATGCAAGATTGTCTAATGAAAACTGTTGATCAGTTATTGAATCTTGTTTGGTTCTGTCAAAAGATTAGAATACCTTATGATGTTTATTTCTTTACAAGTGAAATGGAAAGAGATGACTTTCCAAGAAGATCATCTATTTGTAGCGTAGATGCATCAACTAAAGATAAAAATACAGCATTTGAATTTAAACACGGTAGTTTAAACCTAGATCACGTTAGATTAGTAAACATTGCTAATCACAAAATGAAAACAAAAGATGTTGACGAATCATTAATGTATTTGTATTCAATGGGTCAATATTTTGGTGAAAGATATAGTTGGTCATACAGAAGTGGTAGACAACACTATTCACAAAATCATTTTGGTATACCTAGAGAATTTTGGTTAGGTTCAACACCATTGAACGAAGCTTTAGTTGCTTTTTCAGAAATGGTACCTCAATTCAAAAATACTTATAGAGTTGAAAAGATGACTTTGATTACACTTACAGATGGTGGTGCTAATTCATCAAATGGTAAATGGCATCAATCAGATACAGGTTGGAATATTGAGGATACTTATTCTGGTGAGATGGTATTAAAACATAATGGTAAGTATTACAAACCAGATGAAAAACAATTATATTCAAGTGGTAAGTTAACGACACATATGTTAAATGTATTGAGAACAGAACACAATGTTAATACTATTGGTTTCTATATTCTTAAAAGAATAAGAGGTTGGGATGGCGAGAAATACTTTCCAGCTTGGGGTAAAGATACTATTAAAAGAAAAAAACAATTTACAAAAGATAAAGTGGTTACACATAAAGAACCAGGTTACAGTAGATTCTTTGTAGTCAATGGTAAAAGTATGGATGTGCAGAACACAGATTTAGAAGGTATTAATCCCGAATTGAAAACTGGTAAGATTAAACAATTATTCAGTAAAAGTATGAAAGGGAGAATCACTAGTAGAGTGTTATTAAACAAATTTATTGAACAGGTGGCTTAAAAATGACGATATATCTAGCAATTATCTATATTGACTTTCACTTAAAATCCCTGTATAATAATAGTATAATCATTAATAAAGGAGGACTAAAATGATTGAGTTGAACAAAGTACAAACGGAACAAGTAACCGTTTTATATGATGTCTATAAAAAAGACGTTTTAACTAGGGCAGAAATTAATGCCGTAGTAAAAAAGGGTAAAATAAAAAACCCATCTTGGCTGAAAACAGACAAGTATAAAGTTGACAGAGGTTGTTACAAATTACCTCTTAACAATACCGAAGATAATAATAAAGTAGATGATAAGGTATTAGATGACGCTCCTAAAAAACAAGAAGCGGCATATATCGTTTCATCTCTTACAGGTGATATAGTTCCTAAAAAAGATAAGGTGTTTGTACCTTTTGGTAACTATTCAGATGTTAAGAATATTATCAAGTCGGGTCAATTCTATCCTTGTTTTGTAACAGGTTTATCTGGTAACGGTAAGACTATGGCTGTTACTCAAGCTTGTGCTGAGATGAAAAAAGAATTGATAAGAGTTAATATCACAATTGAAACAGATGAAGATGATCTATTAGGTGGTTATAGACTTAAAGACGGTCAAACTGTTTGGCAGAATGGTCCAGTAATTGAGGCTATGGAAAGAGGCGCATTACTTTTACTTGATGAAGTTGATTTGGCAAGTAATAAGATTATGTGTTTACAACCAATCCTTGAAGGTTCTGGTGTCTTTGTTAAGAAGATTAACAAATTCGTAAAACCAAAAGCTGGGTTCAATGTGATTGCAACTGCAAACACTAAAGGTCAAGGTTCCGAAGACGGTAAGTTTATCGGTACTAATATCTTAAACGAAGCATTTTTGGAAAGATTTCCTGTTACTTTTGAACAGAAATATCCTACTGCAAAAGTTGAAAAAAAGATATTGACTAATACATTAAAGGCCAATGGTAAGTCAGACGCTAAGTTTGTTGAAAAACTTGTCACTTGGGCTGATGTCATTAGAAGAACCTTTTTTGACGGTGGTGTAGATGAGATTATCTCTACTAGAAGATTGGTACACATAACACAAGCTTATGCAATCTTCGGTGATAAAATCAAAGCTATTCAGTTATGTACTAATAGATTTGATGATGATACAAAGAATTCCTTTGTTGAATTATATACAAAGGTAGACTCTGGTTCTAGTTTAGATGATATTCTAAAAGAACAGAATGAGGCTGACCTTTCTCAACAATTGGAATCAGAGGATGATAGTGACTCTGATGAAACAGATGCAGATCAATCTGCAAGTGTTTATAATTAACCTATTAGTTTAGTCCTCCGTGGGTGGTGAAATATCCACCCACACTTTAGGACAGAAAGGAGTAAAATTGACAGGTATAAAAATAGAAGTAAGAAATAACAACGTAGAAAAAGCCCTTAGGATTTTGAAAAAAAAACTTATGAAAGATGGTGTCTTAAAAGAATTAAAAGCTAGACAATATTATGAAAAACCATCTGACCGTAAAGTCCGTAAGAAAAAAGAAATGATTGCTAATTGGAAAAAGAAACAAAGACTATTAGAAAAATTTAAAGATTAGAGAATTTACGCCCTTTGATCCCTTATATATATTGTAGTCAAGGCATCTCATAAGACCTTGACGGCGTAAATAAGCCGACTTCGTTCGGCGTTGCTAAGGTGAGATTTGGCAGTTTCACTCCTTGATAAAAGAAACTGCCCTTGTATTTTTATAATTAATGATTATATAAATAATTGTACAACGCCATAATGGGTTGTATTAAATAAACTTGCTTAACAAAAGGAGTTATAATGACTAATAAAGCACTTTCTATTTTTAATCAATTAAGACCACTATCCGTAGGATTTGATGATGTATTTGACCACTTTGAGTCAATGTTTGAAGGTCCCACTTTAACACTAGGGTCTAATTACCCACCATACAATATCGTAAAAACTGGTGATAATAAATTTGATATTGAGGTCGCACTTGCTGGTTTCAATAAAAAAGATATTAACGTCACAAGCGAAAACGGTATGTTGACTATCGAATCAAAAGAAGATGATAAGTCAAAAGATAAAGACGGTGAGGTATTGCATAAAGGTATATCTAAAAGATACTTTAAGAAATCTTTTACAATCGCTGATGATGTAGAAATCACAGGCGCTAATTTAAAAGATGGTATGTTAAAAGTATCAATGGAAAAGATAGTACCAGAAGCGAAAAAACTAAAAACTATTGAAATCAAATAGTTAAAAATAGAGAGGCCGAGAACGCATTGACATTTTCGGCCTCTTAATATATAATGGAGTTATATTATGAAATACGGTGAAGACAGAATATTGAACGAGATTGGTGATTATATAGAAACAACTTATAGTCAGCATTATTCAACCACAAAAGACGGTTTTCAAGTACAAGATATGTTAAGACAACTTGACATTGATAAAGATTTTTGTCAAGCAAATGCTATCAAATATCTTTGTAGGTATGGAAAAAAAGCTGGGTATAATCGTAAAGACTTATTAAAAGCAATTCACTACATAGTTTTATTAATGTCATCGCTTGACAAAGACTATATAGAAGATGGCAAACCTGTAGAGGTCTCTACAGAAAACTTTGACTATTCAGGTGTTAGCCATAATGAGTCATAATATATTATTTTAAATTATGAAGGAGATGAAATGAATATAACAAGTGATACACTTTCGGTTTTAAAAAATTTTTCTGAAATCAATCAGAACATTTTATTTAAACCTGGAAATAAGATAAGTACAATATCTGCTATGAAAAACATATTAGCAGAGGCAGAAGTTACAGAGAACTTTGAATCAGAATTTGGAATTTATGATTTACCAGAGTTTTTGAGAGCAGTAGAGTTATTTGAAAAACCTGCATTCAAATTAAATGGTGGTGAGTATGTAACAATTGCTGACGACAAAACAAGACAATCAATCAAATACTTTTTTGCTGATAAATCAGTTATTGTTGCGCCATCTAAAGGCATTAATATGCCAGATAAAACAGTGGCGTTTACTCTTAAAAAAGACGACTTTGGTAAACTACAAAAAGCTGTAAACACTTTAAATTTACCTGATGTTGCTGTTAAGGGTGATGGTAAAGTAATTTCTTTAGTTGCACTTGATAAAAAGAATAAATCATCAAATGACTATTCAATCAATATTGGTGAAACAGATAAGAAGTTTACTGCATACTTTAAAGCAGAAAACTTTAAAATCATATCAGATGATTATGATGTTGCTATTTCAAAAGCTAAAATTAGTAACTTCATTAACAGAAACAAACCTATAAAATACTGGATTGCATTAGAACCTGACTCGGAGTTTTAAATGAGTGATAGAGAATTTGTCCCTATGACACCAGAAGAAGAAGACGAAACTGCTGGTGTAAAAAGAGATGAAAATGGTAATGTAATTTCAGAACAAACTGAAAATAATGAAAATGAATAACTTGAGGTTTATATTATGTCAGACTTTTTATGGGTTGAAAAATACCGTCCTAAAAAAATTAGTGAGTGTATTCTTACAGAAGATTTAAAACATACATTTACTGAATTTCTAAAACAAAAAGAGATACCTAATCTGTTGTTATCAGGTAGTGCTGGTACAGGTAAGACTACTGTTGCCAGAGCATTATGTGAAGAACTAGGTGCAGATTATATTATAATAAATGGTTCAGATGAAGGCCGTCAGATTGATACGTTAAGATACAAAATCAAAAACTTTGCTGCAACTGTATCTCTTACAAAAGAATCTAATCACAAAGTTGTTATTGTAGATGAGGCAGATTATATGAATGCTGATAGTGTTCAACCTGCTTTAAGAAATTTTATTGAAACATTTTACAATAATTGTAGATTCATATTTACTTGTAATTATAAGAACAAAATCATACCAGCGTTACATAGTCGTTGTACGGTGATTGATTTTCGTATTACTAATGGTCAACGAGTAAAGACTGCTACTGCCTTCTTAAATCGCCTAGAAACTGTCTTAAAGGGCGAGAATATAGGGTTTGAGAAGAAGATACTAGCAGAACTAATACAAAAATACTATCCTGATTTTAGAAGAACAATCAACGAATTACAGAGGTATTCTGTAAGGGGTAAGATAGATAGTGGTATTTTGTTTAGTTTATCAGAGGCAAATACTAAAACTCTCATTGTAAAACTTAAAGAAAAAGACTTTAATGGAATGAGAAAATGGGTGATTCAAAATTTAGATAAAGAACCATCATCTCTTTTTAGTAGTGTCTATGATGTATTGTATAATCATTTAGAACCAAAATCTATTCCACAAGCAGTATTAATTATTGCTGGATACCAATATAAATCAGCGTTTGTAGCCGACCAAGAGATAAATATGGTTGCGTGTTTAACCGAAATAATGGCAGGATGTAAGTTTAAATGACTTTATATTTAAGAAAACTAATCGTTAAATTAAGAATGTATTACTGTGACCTACGAGGACACCACGGCAAGAGATGGAACTACGAGCCAGGTGACCACTATATGGGCAGAGGAATTGATAGAAGACGAAGAAATGGAAAAAGTTAGTTACTTTAGTTTGTTTCCCAAACTAGTGTATTCATCTTTTTTAGGTAGAGATTTTACTGGAGCTGAAAAAGAATACACAGAGATTTTAAGTAGGAATACTAATAGAAATAGTAGTAATTCCATATCACAAAATATCAATGTGTTGGAACACCCTGCTTATGCTGATATTAGAACTTGGCTAATAAAAAATTTAAATAATTATAAAGATAACATATTAAATCCAAAATTTGATATGGAAATTTATATAACAGAGTCTTGGGTAAACTATACTAATCAAAACGAAAAACATCATCCTCATAAACACTCAAATAGCTATTTGAGTGGAGTGTTTTATTTGAATGGAATTGATGATGATACCATACAATTTTATCAGGATGAAAATTTATTTGACATTGAAACGGATAATTATAATTTATATAATTGTCCATCTTGGAATTATCCAGTAAGTACAGGTCAATTAATTTTATTTCCATCTGGTATTAGACACGGAGTTGCTACTAATACACAAAATAAAACTAGAATAAGTTTGGCATTTAATACTTTTTTAAAAGGTAAAATATCAGATACAAGAACAATAGGATTGAAAATATAATGTATGAATTGAAAGATTATTTAAAGGCAATAAATGAAACAAAAATGCCTTTGTTAGATTCGGATGATATTACTTGGGAAAAGAAATATCCACCATATGTAATTAATCGTTGTTTATCAATGTTCTATGACACATTGATGTCAGCAAATGAAATGAATGGTTATCACTTTTTATCAAAGAAACTACAATTTCATTTTTTACTAAATAGTGTTAGGAAGAAAAAAAGATTTGGAGGCAAGTGGCTTTCTAAATCTAAAATTAACGAATTAGAATTTGTTAAAAATTATTATGGATATAGTAACGAGAAAGCGAGAGAGGCTCTAACAATACTATCCAAAAAACAAATTGAATGTATTAAACAGAAGTTAAATACAGGTGGGAGAAAAAGATGAGTGATGAGATTAAGTGGTCTCCAGAGGATATGTTAGAGGTCACTATAAACAAACCTGATGATTTTTTAAAAGTCAGAGAGACCTTAACTAGAATTGGTGTAGCAAGTAGAAAAGATAAAACATTATTTCAATCTTGCCATATACTACACAAGCAAGGAAAATATTTCATAGTACATTTTAAAGAGTTATTTGCATTAGATGGTAAATCATCTACATTATCAGAAAACGATATACAAAGAAGAAACACAATAGCAGTATTATTACAAGATTGGAATTTGATTGACGTGGTTAAAAAAGAAGCTACTAACAACAAAGCTCCATTAAGTCAGATAAAAGTTTTACCTTTCAAAGAAAAGAAAGAATGGAATTTATCAGCAAAATATAATATTGGTAAAAAAGTTGAAAAGACTGAAGATGAGAAATAAATGCAAGTACCAAAGTTTAGAGAATTTATCACAGAAACAGATGTAGGTCGTAAAGACAAACCTATAACAGTTGCTATTGTAACGATAGCAGATTCAAAAGACCCTAAAGAAAATACAACTGCTGATCTTATATCAAAAGCGTGTAAGAAAAAAGGCATTAAGTGTGTTATAGTAAATACTAAATCAACAATCATCACACAAAAAGACGAAGACAAAAATACATTAACAGTATATAATTATGACGGCAAGAATGCTGAACATACATTTACTGGTAGAGATACTTGTTGTATAGTTAGAGGTGGCGCTTTGGAAGACGAAGCTGGTTTATCAATCATCTCCGCTTTTCAAAACTCACAAGCATTTATGATGAATACTAGGGCAGCAATGTTGACCTGTGATAACAAACTTACAACTGCATTACTATTTGAAAAGTATGGAATACCTACACCTAGAACAGCATACGTTTCTAACGAAAATAATATTAAAACAGCATTAGATATGATTGGTGCAAAATTTCCAATCATCTTAAAAACATTAACAGGAACTCAAGGTGTTGGTGTAATTAAAATAGAAAGTTATGAAGGTCTTGTGGCTACGTTACAAGCAATGTGGAAATTAGAGGCAGAAGTATTAATACAAGAATATATGCCTAGTGATTTTGACGTAAGAACTTTCTGTGTTGATAATAAAATATTTGCTAGTACAAAAAGAAGTCATAGTAGCTATGATTTTAGATCAAACACACATAGAGGTGCTGAGGCAGAGCCATATATTTTAAGTAAAGAAGAAAAAGAATTAGTTTTAAAAACTGCTAGAGCTTCAAAAGCATATATGGTAGGTGTTGACCATATTATACATAAAGACAAACCATACTTACTAGAAATTAATGGTAGTCCAGGTTCAGGTGCAGATTACGAGGGTTATCAACACAAAGATTATTACTCTGATTCAGAACCAGCTGGTAGAATAGATGGTGAAAAAATGATGTCAAATGTAATAGATTGGGTTAATGATAGAGCACATTGGGATAGACAATCACTTGTTGAGTGTGGTTGGTTAGAAACAATAGACCTAGATGAAATTGGTAAAGTAAGATGTAAGTTTGATACTGGTAATGGTTCTAAAGCTTGTGCATTACACGCTGATGAAATTATATCAGATGGTAAAATTGTCAAATGGAAATATAATGGCAAGACTTTCACAAAACCTAGACACGGAAAAAGTGAAGTGTTCAGATCAAATGCTACTAACGAACCATCAGAAGTTAGACCTACAATCTTACTGGATATTACATTTAATGGTTTTACATATAAAGACGTAGAAGTAGGTTTAGACCAAAGACCTAGGTCAGGTTCTGACTTACTAGTCAATAGAGATTTAATGAGATTAATGAATTTGAGTGTCAATCCTAATAGAACTTTCGTATTAAGTAGAAGATTGAGACCAATTGATAAAAAAGGAAAGCCAGATAAAGTAGGGTTTGATAAGAAGTAGTATTGACAAATCCCTTAAATTATGGTATAATGAAACACAAATAGGAGATATTATGTCAGAAGTGAAAATATTAAGATTGGTTACAGGCGAAGATGTCATAGCCAAAATAGGCGAGAACGATCAAGGTGTAAGTTTAAATAAATCGTTTGTTATCATACCTCAACAATTAGGTCCAGGAAAACCTGTTCAATTGATGATGACACCATACGCACCATATAGTAAAAGCGACACTATAACAATTAAATCAGATAAGATTATTTCTTCAGTAGAACCAAAAGAAGAAATACTAAAATCTTATACTCAAAATACAAGTCGTATTTTACAACCAAATAGCAATTTAATAACAGAAACAAAGTTACCAAAATTAGATAGTTAGTGATTACAGTAAACTTTATACGGACAAATAACGAAAAAGTCCAAGTAAAGGTGCCAATTGGTTGGACTGTAATGGAGGCAGCTAAAGAGGCAAACTTGGATGAGATACCAGGCGACTGTGGTGGTTGTTGTGCTTGTGCAACTTGTCACGTCTATGTAAACAATGCATGGATTGACAAACTTGGTATAATAGATTATAATAAACCTGAACAAGAATTATTAGAGTATGAGAAAGGTTATAAAAAAGGTATTAGTAGATTAGGTTGTCAAATCCAATTAACTAAAGAACTTGATAATATAACTTTTCATTTGAAAGATGATGAACTTTTATAAAAATGTAATTGAATATAGAGGCAAACTTTTGGTTCGTGGTATACACGAAGGTAAAGAGTTTAAAGAAAAGATTGATTATAGTCCTACGTTATATGCTATGACACAGGAACAAACAAACCATAAAACTCTTAATGGTCAATATCTAAAACCTATTACGTTTAAATCTATTTCAAAAGCAAGAGAGTTTAAAAAGAATTATAATTTAGATAATGCACCAATCTTTGGTATGGATAGATACCAATATCAATATATCTCTGATAGTTATCCTAATGATATGCAATTTTCTAAAGACCATATTAAAATATTTACACTTGATATAGAGTGTGGTGCAGAAAATGGTTTTCCTGATGTAGAAAATCCTATTGAAGAACTACTAGCAATTACAGTAAAAAATCAATCTAACAAACAAATTATAACTTGGGGTACAGGTGAGTTTAAAACAGATAGAACAGATGTAACTTATGTAAGATGTAAGTCAGAAAAAAGTCTTATTATGGAGTTTATGAAATTTTGGATGAAGAACTATCCAGATGTTATTACTGGTTGGAATACAAAATTTTTTGATTTACCTTATTTACTTAATCGTATAATTTCATTAACAGATGAAAAAGTTATTAAAAGATTTTCACCTTGGAATTTAGTTGAAAGAGAACAAATAGTAGTTAGAGGTAGACCACAAACCTCTTATAACATATTTGGTGTTGTAATGTTAGATTATTTAGATTTGTATAAAAAATTTATACCAGCAAGACAAGAAAGTTATAAACTTGATTACATAGGTAAAGTAGAACTTGGTAAAGGTAAAGATGAAATGCCATATGATACATTTAGAGAATGGTATACAAAAGATTTTCAATCTTTTATAGATTACAACATACAAGACGTTGAAATTGTTGATGGCTTAGAAGATAAACTTAAACTGATTGAGTTAGTATTGACTATGGCATACGAGGCAAAAGTAAATTATAATGATGTATTTTCCCAGGTTAGAATGTGGGATATGTTAATATATAATTTTTTAAGAAAAGAAAATACAGTTGTGCCACCAAAGGAAGATAATGTTAAGGAAACAAAGTACGATGGCGCTTATGTAAAAGAACCATTAACAGGTATGCATAACTGGATTGTTTCTTTTGATATTAACTCACTATATCCACATTTAATTATGCAGTACAATATCTCACCAGAAAAAATTATTGGTATGAAACCAAATGGTATATCAGTTGATAGATTGTTAAACCATGCGACACCTTTAACACATTTAAAAACTGAAGGTGCTTGTATTACACCAAATGGTGCTACATTTAAAACAGATAGTCCAGGTTTTTTACCTAGACTTATGGAAAAGATGTATAATGATAGAGTTAAATTTAAAACACTAGCATTTCAAGCAAAGAAAGAATACCAAAAGACAAAAGACCCTGTAACTGCTAAAGAAATATCTCGTTGTCACAATATACAATGGGCAAAGAAGATTGCTCTTAACTCAGCTTATGGTGCTATTGGTAATCAATATTTTAGATATTATGATGTAAGACAAGCAACTGCTATCACATCATCTGGTCAATTTGTAATTAGATTTATTGAAAAAAATGTAAATGAATATATGAATAAGATATTAAAGACACACGATAAGGTTGATTACATTGTTGCGTCAGATACAGATTCAATTTATCTTACACTAGACAAATTAGTACAAGCAACTTGTAAAGATAAAACAAAAGAAGAAACATTAAGATTTTTAAACAAAGTTGTCAGTAGTAGAATAGAACCTTTTATAGACAAATGTTTTGATGAACTTGCTGAATATACAAACGCTATTGAACAAAAAATGGTTATGAAACGAGAAGTAATTGCTGATAAAGGTATATGGACTGCTAAAAAAAGATATATGTTAAACGTATTGGATGAAGAAGGTATTACATACGAAGAACCTAAATTAAAAATTATGGGTATTGAAGCCGTTAAATCATCTACACCTGAAGTTTGTAGAGGTAAAATTAAAGAAGCAATCAATATCATAATGAAAAAAGATGAAAAAACTTTGATTGATTTTGTTTCTAAATTTAAAGAAGAATTTTTTAATATGAAAGCTGAGCTAATATCTTTTCCTAGGTCTTGTAATAACTTGGCCAAGTATAGCCATGCCAGTAGTGTGTTTATTAAAGGAACGCCAATGCACGTAAAAGGTGCTTTGATTTATAATCATCAAATAAAACAATTCAAATTGACCAATAAATATCCTTTGATACAAGAAGGCGATAAAATTAAGTTTATAAAATTACTAGAACCTAATCCATTTAAGTTTGATGTAATAAGTTATATGACCAAATTACCTAGTGAGTTTAAATTGAAAGAATATATTGATTACAATATGCAATTTCAAAAAACATTTTTAGACCCATTAAGTTTTATATTGAACTCAATAGGTTGGAACTATGAAAAGAAAGCAACATTAGAAAGTTTTTTTGAATGAAAATAATAAAAGATAATATTAACGATTTTTTCAAATGGGTTAAGGGTACTGACCTTGTTTTACTAGACGACATAGATGTAGCAGAGGATCCTGTTAGACCTGAATTAACTTTAGGTTTTAGAATTACACACGGTAGAAAAATCTTTGGATTAAGATACAACAACGAAATAGAAGCAATAGTATGTATTGCATTGTGTCCTGAAATACCACATACTGTAAGAGAAATGGATTATATGAGTCAAGCAGCTAATTCAAACGGACACGGTGAGATAGTGGTTGCATATACAGTATGGTCTCGTAAACGAGGTGCAGGTAGAGAAATTATAAGTAAATTAAGAGAATGGGCATTAGAAAAAGATTATAAAAGATTAGTTACCTTATCTCCATTAACACCTATGGCAACTCACTTTCATATTAAAAATGGTGCTAAACAAGTACACATAAATGAAGTAACACAAAATTTTGAGTATAAACTATGACAAAAGATGTAACAATAATAGATAATTTATTACCTGATAATTTACACAAAATGTGCTATGAACTTATTACACAGGAAGCTTGTTGGCAATTAAGTATGGCATCTATGGATTCAGCACACAAAATTGCTGGTACAACACTATTTGATTTATATGATGGAGTTAATACAAATACAAGATCACAAACACTTGCTTCAGTAATATATCAAATGGTAAGAACTAAAATACCAGCATTACCAAATGATTTAAGAAGAATACAATTAGGAGCTAAAGCAGCAAACCAAGATGATGTAATACATAAAGATAGTGAAAGAGATGATAGAATAACTGTACTTTATCATTTAAATTACGAGTGGAATCCTATGTGGGGAGGACCTACAGTTGTTAATGGAGTATCCTACGATTATAAACCTAATCGTGCATTGATTTATAAATCAAATTTATTGCATGGAGGTAAAGCTGGTACTGGTAAAATGTTTAGAACTTATATTAATTACATAATAGCTGATAATAGAGATGAATAGTTTATTAATTTTAATCGTTGTAATACATTGGAGTGTAGCACTTGGTATGTATTTTGCTGCAAGTACAAGGTTAACCATACCACAATTTTTGATGTTGGTATTAGGGTTTAGATATATGATGTTATCTTATGGATTTTAAAACAAACAAAAAATATGGAGTGATATATGCAGACCCACCTTGGACGTTTAAAACGTATAGCAATAAAGGAAAAGATAAAAGTCCTGAAAAACATTATTCTTGTATGCCTTTATCTGACATCCTTCGGTTACCTGTTGGTGACCTTGCTAAGGATGATGCAGTCCTCTTAATGTGGGTAGTTGACCCATTATTAGATCAAGCATTTAAAGTAATAGACGCTTGGGGTTTCAAGTATAAGACAGTAGGATTTACTTGGGCAAAGACAAATAAAAAATCTTTAGGTTTTTTTACAGGCTTAGGTTACTGGACTAGAGGAAATCCAGAGATGTGTTTATTAGCAACAAAGGGTAAACCTAAACGGCTAAATAAAAGTATACCACAATTAGTGGTTAGTCAAAGACAAGAACATAGTAGAAAACCAGATATAGTATATAATCATATAGAAAAAATGTTAGAAGGACCATACATAGAATTGTTTGCTAGACGTAAAAGAGATGGTTGGTTTAGTTGGGGTAACGAAGTATGATACTGCACTTGACTCTATCTTTATTATATGTTATAATGATCTATGGTTTTGTCATATGGTTATTAATGAAGTGGAATAATGAACAATTATAAAAGATATACATTAGAAGATACTTTACAAAGTGAGAAAAAAGCACTATTCAATGTGCTATCAACTTTCGCTGGTGGAGGTGGTTCGTCAACAGGTTATAGACTGGCTGGTGGTAAGATACTAGCTGTTAATGAGTTTGTTGAAGAAGCACAAAACACATATAGGGAAAATTATCCCAATACATTAATTATACCTGGTGATATAAACAAGTTGACAGGAAAAGATTTTTTAGATAAGATAGGATTAAAACCAGGTGAACTAGATTTATTAGACGGTAGTCCACCTTGTTCAGCATTTAGTATGGCAGGTTCAGTATCACACGGTAAAGGTAATACACACGCTGATGCATTTGGTAAAACAAAACAATATAGTGATATTAAAGGTGTAAGTAACGTAGAAGATTTATTTTTTCAATTTTTAAGAGTGGCAGATGAAATAAAACCAAAAGTAATTATTGGTGAAAATGTTGAAGGTTTGACAATGGGAGAAGCAAAAGAATACTTCCATAAGATACAAAATACTTTTGAACAAATGGGTTATCTAGTTGTTGCTGATGTATTAAATGCTAGTTATTTTGGCGTACCACAATCTCGTAAAAGAACTTTTTTTATTGGTGTTAGAGAAGATGTTGCTGATAAGATTGGTTTAAATTTTATGACAATGTATCAATTGTATCCTGAAGTAAACAAAGAACAAACTATTTTGAGCGAAGCAATAAGTGATATTGTAAATGAAGACAAAGAAGAATTAGATTATTTGTTTGAGAAGATAGGACCTGATAGAGCTGTTGGTAAGACATTGGCTAAAATGCCTACAGATCCTGACAAAGTATTAACAGGTATGGATTACCACGAGAAAGGTCATCACTTTAATTTAAAAAGAAGTAGTTTAAGAAAACCTTGTCCAACAATAACAGCTATGGGTAATCTTGCTGGTGTCGCTGGTACTTGTCATCCAATAGAGAATAGAAAGTTTACTATAAAAGAATTAAAAAGAATTATGAGTCTACCTGAAAACTTTAAATTAACAGGTCAACATAAACAGAAGTCAGAACGGATAGGTAGTATGGTGCCACCGTTAATGATGAAAGCACTTTCGGAAAGTGTATATAACAAAGTATTGAAACCATATAAGGAGATATGTAATGACTAAATTTACTTTTGCCACAAGCAACGAAGGCTTTGATAATCACATAGATAAATCTGTACGTGGTTATAGTAACTTATGGAGTGATATACTTTCATTGTCAAAATACTTTGTAGAAGACAATACAAATGTTGTTGATATAGGTTGTTCTACTGGTAAGTTATTAAAGGGTATGATAGAACAAAATCAAAAACACATACCAAAAGCAAAGTATATGGGTATAGAAATTGAAGAAGATTTTTATGGCGACTATGTTTTTGATGAACAAAAGTTTGATAATTTAAGATACCATAAAGGTGATGTTAGAAGTTTTGAATTTAATAATTGTAGTTTAGTTACTTCAATATTTACTTTACAATTTATGCCACCAAAAGATAGAGAAGAAGTTATTAATAGAGTATATAATGGTCTTAATGTTGGTGGTGCTTTTATCTTTTCAGAAAAAACTTTTAGTTGTAATCCTAGAATACAAGATATGATGACCTTTACATATTACGATTACAAAAGAAATAATTTTACTGATGCAGAGATATTAGACAAAGAAGTACAGCTAAGGCATATGATGAAACCAAATACAAAGACAGAGTTGTATGATATGTTTACTAATGCTGGTTTTGAAGTACACAATTTCTGGCAGAACTTTAATTTTATAGGGGCGATTGCTTTAAAGAAATAAATATCTTTATGGCAATTACAAAAAAATCTTATGAAGATTTAAGACAGTATTGGGACTATCAAAGAAAAGTAGAATACAATAAAGAGATGGTACACTTTATGGCTGATAGATTTGAGGGTAGAGTGTATAATGATTTTGGTATGGTACATATAGATGAGATGAAAAATGTTTTATGGACAAAAGTTGATCCTAAAGATTATGAAGAACCTAGAAAAGGTTATGTACCAGCAAATCCAAAGTTAAGATTTGAATGGGAAGGTGGGGCATATTTACCTCAACCAGCAATACCTCATTATGATGATGAAAAGCATTGACATTTTAAATAGAATGATATATAATAGAAACATAAATTTATAGGAGTTATGGAATGAGTGATTTTTTAAAAGATATAATTAAAAACGTAGATAATGAATATGCCTCACTAGCAAGTGAAGGTATTGATGGCGCAGATGTAACAAGTTTTATAGACACAGGTTCTTATTCTTTTAATGCTCTTTTATCAGGTAGTATATATGGTGGTATGCCTGGAAATAAAATTACAGCAATCGCTGGTGAAGCAGCAACAGGTAAAACATTTTTTGCTTTAGGTATTTGTAAACATTTTTTAGATACCGATAAAGACGCTGGTGTAATTTACTTTGAATCAGAAAGTGCTATTTCAAAAGATATGATTGAAGGTCGTGGTGTAGATAGTAAAAGAATGGTCATAGTACCAGTTGCTACAGTACAAGAGTTTAGAGCACAATCAATAAAAATTATAGACAAATATTTAGAACAACCAGAAGCAAATAGAAAACCTTTAATGTTTGTATTAGATAGTTTAGGTATGTTATCTACTACAAAAGAGATGGAAGATACAGCTGCTGGTAAAGAAACAAGAGATATGACTAGATCACAAATAGTCAAATCTACATTTAGAGTTTTAACATTGAAATTAGGTAAAGCAAATATACCTATGATAATGACTAACCATACTTATGATGTCATTGGTTCAATGTTTCCACAAAAAGAAATGGGTGGCGGCTCAGGTTTGAAATACGCTGCCTCATCTATCATCTATCTAAGCAAACGTAAAGAAAAAGACGGTACTGAGGTAGTTGGTAATATAATTCATTGTAAAAATTTTAAGTCAAGGTTGACAAAAGAAAACGCTATGATTGATGTAAGACTCACTTATGAAAAAGGTTTAGATAGACACTATGGTCTTTTAGAACTAGCAGAAGAAGCTGGTATCTTTAAGAAAGTATCTACTAGATACGAAACACCAGATGGTACGAAAGTCTTTGGTAAGTCTATCAATACAGAACCTAAAAAATATTTTACAAAGGAAGTATTAAAACAGATAGATGACCATGCTAAACAAAAATTTTCTTACGGAACATAGAGAACATTTATTATTTTTTACACATTTAACAGAAAGACTTTACGACTTTCCACTTAATGATGATTTAATAGATGCTTTACATACAGCAAGAAAAAATCTAAAATTAAAAGAAAACAAAACTTTTGATGATCCTAATTTTCAGTATGGTAATAAAACATTAGGTGGTTTCCAACCTTGTTTTCCAGTTGCCAATTTTACAGATATTACTAAAGAACACGCACCATATTTACAAGACAAACATTTTGAAGCTATAAAATCTTTTAAAAATAATATAATTATAGACACGGTAGATGATTATATTAACAGATATTATCCAAATACTCGTAATGAATTAACGTATGCTAATTGGGCTGTTATGTATGACAAAAATTCTTTTCAAAGAGTACATACACACGGTAGCAGTTTATTTACTTCTATTTTTTATGTTGATATGCCTAAAACAAAATATCCATATGAAGGACAGATAGAAATAACAGATGTAAGTAGCAACCACGATGGATTAACAACGAGAGTAGTAGAACCTATAAAAGGTTTAATGGTAACTTTTCCAGGGAAGTATCCTCACTATACTTTACCTATACAAAGTGAGGGCGAAAGAATTGTAATAGTAAATGATGTTAGGTTAAAAAATAATGACACACCAGGAAAATAAAAAATATATTTTTGTACAAAAAGAAGGTGCAGATTGGACAGGTATAAAATTAATAGATGAAAAATATAAAGATGTTATATTTAAATATGGTAAGGTTGCATTTGCTAAAGATGAAAATTCAGATGGTACTTTACCTATGAAATTTGATTATGATATTTTACAAAACCCTAACCAAATAGATATTGACAAAAACGAATTTATAGATTATATTGGAGACATACTTTTAGAAGTTTTAGAAAAACAAATAAAGGAAGGCAAGGCAATCGTTGACTAGTGAAAGAATAGAAATAACTATATTAAGAAATCTAATTTTTAATGAAGATTATACAAGAAAGGTTTTACCTTTTTTAAAAGAAATATATTTTTCTGATAGAAATGAACAGGTTTTATATAAACAGATAGAGTTATTTGTAAACGAATATAAAAATCTTCCAACAAAAGAAGCTCTATTAATAGAACTCAATCAAAGAAAAGATATAAACGAAGATGAGTTTAAAGCAGTAAAAGAATTGATGACAACACTTTCAACAGAAGATGTTGATGGACAGTGGTTGTTAGATACTACAGAAAAATTTTGTAAAGATAGAGCAGTACATAATGCTGTGTTAGATGGTATCAAAATTTTAGATAAGAAAGATAAAAAGAGAACACCAGAAGCAATACCAAGTATTCTTGCTGATGCATTGGCTGTTTCTTTTGACAATCATATTGGGCACGATTATTTAGAAGATGCAGAAAAACGATATGATTGGTACCATACAAAAGAGAAAAAGTATCAATTTGATTTGTCGTATATGAACAAGATTACTAAAGGTGGTGTACCAAGTAAAACTTTGAATATCGCTCTTGCTGGTACTGGTGTAGGTAAATCTTTGTTTATGTGTCATTGTGCTAGTAGTTTCTTGGCTCAAGGTCAAAATGTTTTGTATATTACTTTAGAAATGGCAGAAGAAAGAATTGCTGAAAGAATAGATGCTAATTTATTAGATGTAACTATTGATGATCTACACACAATGCCTAAACAATTATATGAAGATAAGATTGGTAAAATTAGGAATAAGACTTCAGGCAAATTAATTATAAAAGAATATCCAACAGCATCTGCACACGCAGGTCATTTTAGAGCTTTGTTAAATGAATTGGCTTTAAAAAAATCTTATAGACCTGATGTTATATTCATAGACTATTTAAACATCTGTACAAGTAGTCGTTTCAAAGGTGGTAATATTAATTCATACACATTGATTAAATCTATTGCTGAAGAACTCAGAGGTCTTGCAGTAGAGTTTAACTTGCCTATCTTTAGTGCAACACAAACAACAAGAACTGGTTTTGTAAGTACAGATATTGGTTTAGAAGATACATCAGAATCTTTTGGTTTACCAGCAACTGCTGACTTTATGTTTGCTTTAATATCAAATGAAGAATTAGAATCATTAAATCAAATGAAAGTTAAACAGTTAAAGAATAGATACAATGACCCAGGTATCAATAGATCATTTATTATTGGTGTAGATAGAGCTAAAATGAAACTCTATGATGTAGAAAACTCAGCACAAAATATTGTACAGAGTAGTGATACTAAAAAAAGTGATCCTGATACGTCATATGAAAAGTTTTCGGATTTTAAATTATGATTTATGATTTAAAACATTATGTTCAACATCAAAAAAGTTTTCTACCTAAAACCTTTTGTGATAAAGTGTTAGGTGAAATGAAATCTACAAAGTTTGAAGAACATACATTTTTTAATCCTAAAACAAATCAACATGCACCTATGAGTGGTAACCAAGAGTTATCAATGAGTTTTGATAATACACCATCAAAAAATGAATTAACAGATAGATTGTGGAATGCAATAAAAAATTATAAAGAGTTTATAAACATGCCTTGGTTTTCAAGTTGGCAAGGATACTCTGCTGTTAGATTTAATGAATACAAAGAAAATAAAAAGATGGCTTTACATTGCGACCATACTAAAGATTTGTTTGATGGTGAGAGAAAAGGAATACCAATATTAAGTGTGTTAGGTGTTTTAAATGATGATTATGAAGGTGGCGAATTTATAATGTTTGATGATTACGAAATAGAGTTTAAACAAGGTGATGTGGTAATATTTCCTTCTTTGTTTTTATATCCTCATAAAGTTGAACCAGTAACAAAAGGTACTAGATATTCATATATCAGTTGGGTATGGTAAAAAAGAAAAAACAAAAAGTAGTATTCCATAAAGGTGATAGAAGACCTAGCAAAGGTGTACAATTAAACTACTCAAAAGAGATGTTAAAAAAGGGTAGAAAGATATTGTGGTGCGTTAGAGAACAACCTAGTAATAAAATTGTGGCAAAATATTTTTTTGAAGAAGACGCTGATAAACTAGTTAAATATCAAAATAAAAATCAAGTCTTTGCTAACAACGGCGGAATACCTTCCTTTTTATACAAAGTCTAATAAAAACATTTATAAATAGTTAAGATATTTGATTTTTTACTTGACTATGGGCAATTATTTTGGTATAATGGAACAATTGGAAGAGGGATGTTTAGTTTTAAAGGATTTATAACAAAAGGTACGAATACACACCTAGAACATTTAGAAGATGACATTATTAATAATGGTACTAGAGGTGGCAGAAACGCTGTTAACTTTCTAAAATCATTAAAGAAAATGTTATCTAGTAATGTAGGCGGCAAGCTTAATGTTACAGTTAAATGGGATGGTGCGCCTGCTATTATCTGTGGTAAAAATCCAGAGAACGGCAAATTCTTTGTAGGTACAAAATCAATATTTAATAAAAATCCAAAAATCAATTATTCAACTGGTGACATTAGAAAAAATCACTCTGGTGATTTGGCTAACAAGCTTTCTATATGTTTAAGAGAATTATCAAAATTAAGAATGAACACCATACTACAAGGTGATTTATTATTTACATCAAAAGATTTAAAAAGAACAAGTATAGATGGTGAGGATATGTTTACTTTCACACCAAATACTATTACATATGCAGTACCAACAAATAGTGGTCTAGGTAAAAAGATTGCTAGAGCAAGATTAGGTATTGTTTTCCACACAATGTATTCTGGTAAAGATATGAAAAGTTTAAATGCTACTTTTGGTAGATTTACAGGTTTACCTAGAACTAGCTCTATCTTTATTACAGATGCAACATACAAAGATTCATCTGGTAGTGTTACTTTCAATAGAGCAGAATCAGCTCAAGTAGATAGTATGATAAGAATGGCAGAAGGTTCACTATCAAAAGCAAAACCAGTGTTAGATAAATTTAATACTAACGATGCTTTATCCGTAGGTTATAGATTAAAAACTTTCTTTAATTATTATATAAAAAATACTCAAGGCGATATGGGTAGAGTAAAAGATATGATTAATCAATTTGAAACCTATTATGAAAATATGTTAAAAGCAGAAATAGATAAAGTTAGTAGAGAACAAACTAAAGATAAGTACAGAACATTTTTAAAAAATGGACAAGACTTTATAAACAAACATAGACAATCTATTTACTTTGCCGTAGCAAGTTATATTACTTTACAAAAAGCTAAAAATTTTTTAATTAGAAAACTAAATCAAATACAAAGTGTTGGACATTTTATAAGAACAGCTGATGGTTACAGAGTAACAGCGCCAGAGGGTTATGTGGCTGTAGATAGAGTTGCTGGTGCAGTAAAACTTGTAGATAGATTAGAATTTAGTAGAGCAAACTTTACAATAGCTAAAGATTGGGTAAAAGGATAATGAAAAAATTTAGTAACATATTAATAAATGAAGGCCTTTACGATCCAGGTATATTCAAAGTATTCTTTTTAGCTGGTGGTCCAGGCTCAGGTAAAACTTTTGTTACTGCAGGTGCATTTGCTGGCACTGGATTAAAGTTAGTAAACTCTGATAGATTTTTAGAAAGTGGTTTAAGAAAAGCTAACTTGTCTTTATCAATGCCAGATGAAGAAGAATATTTTAGAAATATTATAAGAACACAAGCTAAAGCAAAAACTGAAAAACAATTAGACTTATACTTAAAAGGTAGATTAGGAATAGTTGTTGATGGTACAGCTAGAAATTTACAACTTATACAAAGTCAATATAATAATTTCAAAGCTTTAGGTTATGATTGTTATATGGTATTTGTTAATACAAGTTTAGATGTAGCATTAGAAAGAAATGCTAAAAGAGAAAGAACTGTACCAGAATATATTACAAAAAAAAGTTGGGAAACTGTACAAGCTAATATAGGAAAATTACAAAACGTCTTTGGTTTAAGTAATTTTTTTGTTGTTGATAATAATAGAAGTGAACAAGAATTAGTATCACAAACATTAAGTAGAGTTGGTTCTATTGTTAGAAGATTGTTAAACACTCCAATAAGAAGTTACATAGCCAAAAGATGGATGGCTAAAGAAAGAGCAGCTAAAAGAAGATGATAAAAGAAAGTATTATAGACATACCTAGAAGAAAATATGCCACAGGTGTATTTGATGACGCAGACACATCAAATCCTAAATTAAAATCTGTTGTTCTTAAAATGATAAAAGATCAAATCAAAGAATTTGAGAAGTACCATACTGTAAGTAAATATTCATTAATTGGTTCTATACTTACAAAGAGATATAGAAATGATGCAGATTTGGACATTAACGTATTGTTTGATGTACCAGAAAAAGATAGAGAGTCAGCTAGAATAGCATTAGCTAAAAATTT
>Ga0181380_1000005_pt1 | contig 101422 bp, 97 predicted proteins | sample 3SPOviralmetaG_FD_130116 | JGI IMG/M metagenome (GOLD analysis project Ga0181380, IMG submission 130116) | Marine viral communities from the oligotrophic San Pedro Time Series (SPOT) site, San Pedro Channel, CA, USA - 3 SPOT_SRF_2009-08-19 | ecosystem: Environmental > Aquatic > Marine > Strait... | reverse complement strand
TGAGGATATGGCATGTATCTTTTTGCCAGGTATGAATTTTGCACCTTTCAATAATCCAGGCACCAGTCTTTAGGTTTCGTAAATACTGTTATGAAAGTAACAGCAACACAATTACCAATAACAAAAAAATTAGATGCCAACATCGACACAATTGAACAGTGCATCAATGATGGTCAAGGATATATTCTAACAGGCGAAGGAAGCCTCAGTGGTTACTTTGCTCCTCCTGTTATCAATGACATGCACAATGTCAACGAACTCATGGAAGCAGAAAGATATCTAGTTGGAGTTGCAACACAACAATCAAAACAGTTACTTCTAGGTACAGGTTGGATGGAACCTGATGGTATGCCCTACAATCAAGTTAGGGTATATGACAACGGATACAAAGGTGCTTATAACAAGCGCCTATTGACAACTACCATACATGGTGGTGGCGAACGAAATGCTTATCTCCCGGGATGGGCACCTTTTGTATTCGACCTACCCAACAATCACAAAGGAGGAGTTTTGATTTGTAATGACATATGGGCAACACCCACAGTAAGTCCTACAGGTAATCCTTATTATGTGAATAGACTTTCGAGAATGGGTGTGGATGTTTTATTTTGCAGTGTTAATTGCAATGTAGGAGGTCGTGTTCCGTGGGATCAAACAATATATACTTGGCACGAAAATCATTTACAGATGTATGCAAGATCATTTAATATGCATATTGTTGTAAGCGGAAGCAGTCTAGGTATGAACGGCGAAGAAATTGAGAAACTACAATGTCCATTAGGTGTATTAGATCCTAACGGTGATTGGGTAGTGAAACTTGACCTCGGACAGACAAATGCAACAGTAGAAATCAAATAAATACTATTATGAATTATACCAACAAGTTGTTGGCTTCACAGCCTACTAGTCATTCAGAATTCTTTAAAGAAAGTGTAATTCTTGTTATTGAAGACAGTCCTAAAACAGGAACTTGGGGGTTACAATTAAACAAACAAACCGACACACTTAAAGTGAACACTGTTGTTTCGGAAATCGGCGTTCATATTGACACAGATAAGAATTGTTTTATAGGCGGTCCAGTCGAACCAAATGCACTGCACATTGTACACTCTAGTGATTGTATTATGAGCAATACTATACCCATCAATGACAATTTAAATGTTACCAGCAATCAATCATTGTTTGAAGAATTGCAACGTAGCAGAGGTCCAAGCGATTGGATAATCACACTAGGAATGTGTACATGGGCACCACATCAATTAGCAGGTGAAATGAGCGGAGAACACCCGTGGACACCTCAACACAAATGGTTGGTAACAGACTGTCCTAAAGATGTTTTGAATATCAATCCTAAATTATTGTGGAAGCAGATTGTAAAAACCTGTGTCGAAGAAGCCACAGCAAGTATGTTTTAATAAAGGAGCATACAATGTATGATTATTTGATTGATAAGATAAACAATCAGACCATTAGTAAAACCCCATTTGATTTTGTTTACTGTGAAGATTTCTTTAACGAAGAACACTTTGCACAAATTGTTAATGCAACGCAGATAAATGTTCCTAAATTTGATAGTACAGAAGCAATGTGTGAACAACTACAACAAACATACGACTACAAGCCTGTAAGTTTTCCAGGGTGTACGCAAAATGTTAATAGTTATATTAGTTGGTATAATAAACAGAGTGATGATTACAAAACTACTAACAAGGACTTACTAGAGGGAGTAGGCATTGCTTTTCGATTGCAATCATATCAAGATACAGTACTAGAAGAACTTGTTGAATTTTTCAACAGCGATGCGTGGCATGATTGTATTAAAAATAAATTTGGCAAGACTAGAGAAACTAGAGTAGAAACAGCAATACAAAAATATGTCTCTGGTTATGAAATATCTCCACACCCGGATATAAGACGTAAATGTGCAACATATATGATTAACATAAACAATCCACAAGCAGAACATCTAGGACTGCACACCCATTTTATGGAGTTTGTGGAAGATAAAAAACACTTGTATGATTATTGGGAAAACAATTCTAATGTAGACCGTTGTTGGGTTCCGTGGAGTTGGGCAGATACAAAGTTCAAACACACCAAGAACAATAGTATAACAATGTTTGCTCCTAATAGCAGAACAATACATGCTGTTAAGTTAGACTATGATCATTTGCAGTTTCAACGCACACAATTCTATGGAAATCTTTGGTATACCAATAGCGAAAAATTACCTATAGCAAGGTGGCGAGATTTAATTTAATCTTCTTCAGTATTAATTGTTTTAAGAAGTTCTCTTAGTTTAGTTGATTGTGTTTTACCACTTACCTTACCTACAGTAATACCTTCAGTTGGATCACTACGTTCTGTAGTATTAGAATCATCTATTGTGCTTTGTTTTTTAATATTAGAATAAATGCTACTTCCTGTAGACTGGTTGTATGAACCTTGTTCATCTTCTACTAGATCTTTAATACGTAAACTATCTACATCAAACTCTAGATCTACTTTTTGTCCTACACCGCTACTACTTCTAGTTTTCATAAACTGTATTTGATAACGTCCACGTTCTTTCATTGCTCTACTTGTAAAGATACCAATAACATTATCAGCAGTTTGAATCTTACTTAATCCTCCACTGATGTGCGAATGATCAAATTCAATTTCTTCTACTGCCGCTCTATTCAACTGCGACGCTGTAACAAACACACAACCTAGTTCCATAGCCAAGTTACGTAGTTCTTCACTTACATATTTGTCTTTAACAAACAAGTCACTTGGTGATACTTTAACACTCAATGGCATCATCAAATCTAAGTAGTCAATTAATAACACATCTGGTTGACACTTGTTTTTAATTGACCATTCTTTTACGTAACTACGCAAGTCGTTTGCGTTCTTACCACTAGGCATATATTTGATTTGTATCTTACCTGACTTCTTGCCCATCATTTTGACTTTCATCTCTACATCATCAAGATTCTTAAAAATTTCTTTTGTTGCTACACCTGTAAGCATACTATCAATACGCATAGCCGTTAGTGCTTCAGAAAGTTCTAAACTTATGTACAATACATTCATACCTTCTAGTGCAAAGTTAACTGCCATATTCTGCAAGAACAAACTCTTACCTGCACCCGATCCACCTGCCCAAATATTAAGTTCACCTCTGTTGAATCCACCAAACAGTTTTCTATCAATACTAGGCCAGCCAGTGCTTACTTGTCCGTTGTTGTCTTTGAGTCCTTCTAGTCTTGCTTTAGGATCTAAGAAATAATCTGTACCCATGTCCTTTGCAAGTCCAATTTGTATTGCTTCTTTTACTAGTCCTTCTACTGGACCATACTCACCTTTTTCAAGTAAGTCTGCACTCTTAAGAATTGCACGTTCTAGTGCTTTGTGTCTACTAAACTGTTCAAATGTATCCAACAGCCAGTCTGTGTGTTCTTGTCCTACACTACTAGCATCTTTGAATTGTGTTCCACAACTACTGTTTACAATTTCAAGTTCAGGCATAACTTTGTATTCATCAACATAGTGCTTGATAAATTCAGCACCTTCTTTTAGTTTTTGATCAAAGTTTTCACTTTCAAATATACCTTGACATCTTACAAATGCTTCTGCATCGCTTAGAAACATTTCTAAAAATAACTTCTGTATATCTTGATTAAAATCTTGCATTATTTCCCTTTGCCATCTGTTGTACTATTATACCATATTTTGTCGCTAAAGTCAACTCTTGTTTTAGTTTTGGCGAAAACACTTCCTAAACAACTTCCCGGATCGCCTGGGTGTTTTGGAACATGCACATGTTGAAACATTCTAGAGTTTATAACATTATCTATTGCAGGTTTGTTTAATGCACACCCGCCCATAAAACACACTTGTTCATAATGGTGTACGTTCTTTAACCAAAGGCTAATTCCCATAATGATTTCTTCAAACTTGGATTGTACTGCCGCGGCCAAATCATTAGCATCTGCATCAGGTAACCAAGCATCTAATCCTCTGTGCATGTTAACATTAAATTTTACACTAGGATAGTTGATATCAAATAATTCATCTACATCTTTTTTATAACGTTCAGCATTACCTTGCTTTGCCATTTGTGCTACAAGATATTCATCTTTGTTTGCTACTAGTCCTAGTCGTTGTGTCATAGCACTATACCATAAACCTATGGAGTGCGGATATCCTTGACTGTGAATTCTTTTAATACGACCACCAAGTCCGTCCCATATAGTATAAGTTTCAAACTCGCCTATACTATCTAGTACAACTATTGCCCAACGTGTATTTCCGCTATTGGTACCGTAGTAACCATATGCGGCATGGCTTTCGTGATGCTTTGTGTACGATAATTTATTAATAGGTCCAACGTCATAGGATTTTAGATATTCTCTTACATTTGTATCACTATAAGGAATTCTCTGTCCTGCCCACAGTTGACGCAACCATTTGAGTCTAGGATATTCATACCATACTATTTCATCAGGAATGCCATACATCTCTTTTGCTACACTAGTCATTGTAAAATTCAAGTCAGGATCATTGTCTACACCTGTAAAGTCTTTTGCTAAACACGCCCACACAGGATGTACACCTTTGAATATCGCAAGACTAGCATCATGACTGTTTGCTACTATACCCCACGTAATTTTATTATTCATAATCATTTATATATAAAAGGATCTTTCTTTTGTAACAGTTTAAGTTTTTTTCTAACTTCGCGTTTAGTTTTCCATTTAGCATATTTTAATTTTATTTTTAACCAAATACTTTTCATAAATTATCCTCGATATATTTGACTAGTAATTTACTATAATCACCGTGTGCTTTTTCTACAGGATGAAATAGTTTCATCCTACTATATTCGTTAGTTGTTGCCCATTCATTAAAACTTTCATCTCTAGGTTGAAAGTAGTTTTTAAAATTATATGTATCACTATGCACTTCACACTTGTGTATATTATTGTGAAACAAAAAGTTTCCTACGTTTTGTTCTAAATATGATCTTAGTAGTTGAATATTTGAATACCATTTTTCATATTCAAGTTCATAATCCCAAAGATACTTTCCACTAAAGTTTTTAACTTCGTGACAAGTTTCTATAAACAACCCACCATCGCCTTTGACTTTGGTCGGATTAGTATTAGCATTAACAAACAATGAACTAAACAAATTCATTTCAGCATGTTGTAAGTCTGGCATGAATTCTAATTTTATTTCTGGGTCAACTGCTACTTGATCTAAAACACTACGAATATTAACTTCGGTTCTATTAATGCTTGACCATCCAACTAGCACAAAACAATCTTTTAAATCTTGTCCTCGTCGTTTAAGTTCTTCTAATTCTAATACACATTTACGTGTTATCCAATCATTAGACGCTCCTGGTAATGCTTTGTTAATACAAGTATCAAATTTTAATTTGTTTGCTACATACATAGGATATGCATGTTCTTTGTTTAATTCGGTCATGTCTTTATCACCGATACATTCTGCACCAGCAGTAAGACTGTCACCTATTGCGAATAATGTTTTCATAGGCAATTTTCCTTAATATACGGAAGTATCAAATCTGTAAATGCTACATGAACTTGTTTTGTAAAGTGTCCTTCTTTTCGAACACCGTAACTGTGTCTTTCTTTTCCCCACGGACTAAACGCAAAGTCATAAGGTTGATAATAACGTTTGTCAAAAATATCTTTTAAAAGATTAGGACGAATGTTAAGATCTTTATTCCATGAATGCACATTGTTATGAAAGAAATATTTTATATTATTATTCTCACAAAAGTTTTTTACTAACATGATATACCCAAACCATTTTTCGTGTTCTAAGTCTTCGTCCCAAAGATATTGAGCACAGAACATTTGTGCATCATCTCCAAAACTACACACCGTATTACCGTTCTCATCTTTGACCCATTTGGTTGTATTTGGATTTACAAAGTTTGTACCAAACATTTCGATCTCAGTTGACACCATACCAATTGGCGGCCACTCACCTGTCTTCTTAAGCATTTTAATTTCTTCTTTGGCCGTAATTTCTAGTCTATTAATACCACTCCACCCTACAATAACAAACACCTTTGATAAGTCTTGTCCTTCTTGTTTTAGTTTTAATAGATCTAAAATAGTTGTACGTGCAATCCATTCATTAGGTGCACCAGGTAATGCACTATTAACATTGTTTCCAATATTAAGTTTATCTGTTATCTGCATTGGATAAGCATGATATTTGTTTTCTTCTGATACATTGTTATTACCTAGGATTTCCATTCCATGTGTAAAACTATCGCCATTTGCATATAATATTTCGTACATTATTTTACCTTATAATTAAATGTTACAACTAGTCTATGCCCAGGTGTTCTAGGACTGCTACTACTATGATATTGTAACCCGTTAAATGTAATTATCGTATTTGCCTTAGGGTATACTGTATCTTTGACTGTAAAATTATTGTCTTGACTAGGAAATACTTCATTGTAAAACACCGTAGGTGCATCGCTGTTGTTTACGTAAAACAAACTAGTTTTATGTTCAAATTTAAAATCCACATGAGCATCGTGATATTGATCTTGTTGTTGTCCTGAATAAAATATAAACCCTATTCTACAGCGAATTAAGTCAATATCTCCTAGTAATTCTTTCACAGGATTTAGTAATAATGCAAGACTAGGATTTTCAATTTTTCCATCTTCGAATACATTAGTGCTGAATCCGTATTGTTTTTTTCCATCACCATATGCAACATTATGATTGTATGTCCACGGAACTAAATTACTTGTTAGATTAGATTCTAACAATTTTAAATCATATTCTTTAATTGCGTTATCTATTATTTTCATTAAAATAATTCTTTGCTAATAGTTCTATTTTAAGTTTGCTAGTTTCGATACTATTGATTATTTTTGTAAGTGTATATACTTTGCCGTATGTTTTAATAGCATCATTTACATCTTTAATATTGTTATCCCAGTCTGGAAAACTAACACCCCATCCATAATGTAATGCACTATCAAGTAAATCTGCACCTGCTTTATCTCTGTCAGGAACAACAACTACTTGCCGTTGTAAACTGTTAATTGCCATTGCTTGTGTGTCTTTAACATCATTACTTAATACTGCAACACCGTCTATACTAATAGCATCTAACGGACCTTCAACAACAAAACAATAACGTCTATGATAGTTTTGTTTATCTAAGTTAAAGACATATCCTGGTTGGCTATCAGTTATATATTTGGGGGAGCCATTTCCTATCTTTCTTGCAGTGTATCCGACTACGTCCCCTTGATAATAAAAAGGTATTATTAATCTATTCCTATAAGACCCTTCCGGTGTCCACATAAATTTATAATCATCTATCATCAGGCCTCTACTCAAAAGATATTCAATGGCTCCAAACAAATCTGGATCCAACCCGCTTGGCTCTAATGCCTTCCAGTCATGCCATTCCATAATTGGTCTTGCTCCGACTGGCAGTTCTTTATTTTGAAATGTAGGCGTAATGAATGTTTCTTCTTTGCGTTGAGAATCTGAGTCAACTTGTATTATTTTCAAAGCCTCTAGACTAAGTCTAGTTATTTCAGAATCTGGCATGCCAAGCCAACCAAGAAGTTTACGTAATTTATAAGATAAATTTCTTCCTGGAACATAACTTGCAGTATATCCGCAATTGAAACAATGATAACTTGTTGTTCCATCTCCGTTCTGCATTAACCCACCACGCATACGTTTATCCATATTTTCTCCATTATGGATACAGCATGGACCATTAAAACTAATCCAACCACTAGGGGTTTTCTTATGTTTCGAAGGTAAGGAGGTTAGTAGTGTTTGTTGTATCAGATTCATATTACTATTTTACGATCTTAATAGTAATTTGTCAAGTGTTCCGGTGTTCGAAATGGAAGGAATATGCTTAATTCTTAGCCAATTATATACTCCGTTGACATTGAAATAATTATTTCCTGTTGCGTTTGAAAGTACAACATCTTTTATGCTTACCCAGTCAGTGTCGTTAGAAGGTTGATTATCAAGCGTTGCTTCTAATGTAACTGTTCCGCTATATGCAGTAGAGTAATATTGTACTGTATGCAAATCATTTGCACGTTTTAATCTAGCATGAGCATCTATATGACTACTAATATGTGTAGTAATGTTCGTGTCATAATCAGTAGTTGATGAAAACGTAGTAACTTCGTCGCTTGGAGTATGCATTGCATAACAAGCATCTGATATTTCTAAACGTCCACACGCACCATGATATGTGTTTGTATAAACAGGTTTTACTTTGTTGTTTACAGTTCTAGTAATGCTAAATCTATATTTTTGTGATATTAAGTCAATTGTATCACTTTCAGATAATTCTACAGTGATTACGCCTTTTGTAGAACGAGTCGAACCGTCATCAACTATAGTCATAGTTTTGTTTAAGAAACTAGCACCATTTGCATTGTCTAATATCGTAAACTTAAAAACATTACCTGAACTAATATCTATAGGTTTTTGATCTTGGTTCTTAACCGTAAATTTTAGAGTGTTATCCACTCCTTTAAAAACATTTAAATCGTCCTGATACATAGGTGCGAATCCTTGAGTAATTCCGGCATCCAAATCACTGTAGATGGCATTACCGGTTTCATAAATATATATTGGTACTTTGAGCATATCATTGTGTCATCCAATAGTATTTATATGAAAGACATGACAATTAAAAACGAAGAATTAGAACAAACTATACCTTTTATTAGCGGAGTTAAACACGCTACAAATGAGTACGTGGGCATTATAATAAATCAAGATCATGCAGTAACTAGCATGTACGATTTAGGTACTTGTACAGATGACGAAAAACGTCTAATCTTACAGTGCGGTGAAATTTGGTGGTGGGAATCGAACAGAAAAATCCCTATCAATATCTTTATGAAAAAAGAAATGCATGTCTTTAAACACATGATAAAAAGTTTTACTACAAAAGATATTGAGATATTGTTCGGACCTGTAGTTAGATTACACGACATTGCCCAGAAACGAATTAAACGTAAAAGTATTCAGTTAGTTCGTAAACTTAAATAAAAGACTATATCAACAGTTAGGTATATGAATAGTACCCCTAATGATGTAAGTTGAAGGCCTAATAGCGGCGGCATTATCAATAACCAAATAATAATTTTGAACAAATAATTAAAACCTTGTTCCTCTGGAACTGTATAAAACAACCAATTCATCATGGTTGTTGAGCACTTACTTGTTCACATAATAAATTCATATGTACTACGATTGCATGAGCATATGCAACTGCATGTGCTTTCTTAAAATAATAACTTCCGTCAGTTGGTTTCGTCCACACTTCCTTCATAATGTCTGGCCACTGCTTCCCTATAAGATGACGCTTCGCTGGTCTTATCATCGCTAGTACTGCCGCCAACTGTTGTATGCTTGTTGGCTTCACGCTTTTTAGAATTGTACTGTGTTCTGCGACGTGAAACAATTTGTTGCTGAAGTCTGGCTCTGTTAGTAACTCCCATAACGGCTCCTTCTCTAACAATGTATTTAAGTGTTCTTCATCTCTTACATGTTCATAGATATGGACATTAAGCATGTCAATTTTAAAATAACCACGTTCGTCGGCTTCTTTATGATCTATAGTACATAAGCCAGTAAATGGTTGCACTGGAGCATTATGAAAATAAACACCTGTGTTATGTTTTTTAACTTCTTGTTTTTCTAAACGAGATGCAGTCACATGTTTAAATTGTGCTAAAACTTTATCTCGATCAAAAAAATCTAAATCAACATCAGGCATAATATTTCTTAAACTCTTCGTACTCGTCTTGTTTAGATTCTGGTACCGACCATTTAAAAACTTCAATTAAATGAAGACCACTTGCGTCCCATTCATTGTCATCTTTATGACCACGTCTCATACCAAAGCCGTGTCCACCTTTAGTTTTAGTCATAGTCTTAGGATCATATGTTGTTGACTCTTTGTATCTAGAGCCTTTTGTTACGAGTTTTTTTGGTAATGTTTGTCTAGGCAATTTGTGCTTCCTTTGTTATTTCTTTTACTAGTTTAACATCTTCTGAGTTGTTTGTAAAGTGTTTTTTCCAGTATGTTATATCCAAAATAGGCTCTACCATAGTTAGATGCTCGTCATTAAAACTTCCAACCAATTCAATACCAGCCGCTGTATTTAATAGCAACCACGGACTAATACGTCCATATCTAATATCGTTGACTGCCCTATTATGATTTACATATTTGAAATAATGATTGTATGGCGATTCGTGTTTGTCGCCCCAATCCATCATCGTTTGTATCGATCTACGAACTGCACCTTCAACAGGTTCTACTTTAATCATTTCAAAAAGATATGTATCATATAGTGCGTCACGACTCCAATGATCTAATTTAACACCGCTTTTGATTACAAAGTCAATAAACTTTTCTGGGTATATACAACTAACGTTAGTAACAAAACTACCAAATTTAACAAATGCATTATAGTATGGACTCTTACAAAAGTCTTCGTATGTCTTTTCTTTACTTCGTTGCACTTGCTGATAAAATTTATTAAAAGTCATAAAACCAACTTGCACACGTTTCTCATCTTTTTGTAAATGTCGACGCTTTGCTTCGCACATATGGGCTATCAGCGTTTTCTCTTTTTGAAACGCTTTGCCACAATGTACACAATCAAAATCCTTATTTGGCATTTGGATCCTGTTCTTCCATGTATTGTTTTTGTTCACTTTTTGACATAACACTTGATAAGGTTGTTGCATCGTCCACCTTCATATTAGGATTTTTATCTAAAAGATATTGTTCAAATTTATTCTTTGCTTGTTTCTTTGGCGCCGCTACATACTGATGAAAGAAATTTTCATATGCACCACACATTGCCATTAACTTCCACAGTAAGCCTTTATGATTTTTACTTAAGGTCCAGTGATGTTTGTTTACAAACTCGTTAGTCATTTCTAAATAATGTTCTTGAAAAAACTGATCAGCCTTAACATTACTTACATAACGCATAGCAATAAACGGAGCAAATAACTTTTTGTCATCATCGCTGAGTTTATTATACCAATCCTTGTTACGTTTATCTACTGCACGTAACATTGCTTTTAAATCAAGAAACTTTTTCTTTTCAGCCATGTCTCCTCCCGTCAAACACACAAACAAAATACAATTCTTCATTGCCTGCATGTACTCTGTGAAACACACCATCTTCGATTAGCACAGTATCTCCGGCTTCAACATTGTGTGTTACATCGTCAAGTTCCATAGTGCCATAACCTTCTAGAAACATATAAACTTCTTCTTGTCCTTCGTGCTTGTGTCCGCTTGTGCTTTTACGAGGACTTAATCTTGTGCTACTTACAACTAAATTTTTTAATGTAGTATTGTCTTTTACAATGTAGCGATCATCGTTTTTAACAACAGTACCTTCTATACTAGAACTTTTAAATTTCATTTTTTATTCCTACAATATTCATACTCATAACAACTCTGTTTTCATTAACTTGATTTGCTTGTACTCTATGTGAAAGCCAAGCAGGAAAAAGTAACACATCGTTAGTATTACATTGTACACTCTGCCAGAAGTCTTGTCTACTAAAATCTGTATGACTTCTTGGCATATATGTCCAACTTGAATGTAAAGGATTTCTAAATTCTATATCGCCACTATCTTCGGGTTTGTTTAAGTAAACACTTGCCGCCATATGTGCCGGACTATGATCGTGTTCAACAACATATCCGTTTTGGTTTGTTATATTAGTCCAACTATTCATAACTTCTAATGGTAATTCTTGCATATCCCATTCTTTCCAAACATTATTTACAATTGGTTGTAACCAAATCATAAAGTCGTGTAACTCCTCCCACATGTGTGGATCTAAAGGATTATGATTAGCATTTGTTTTGCCGCCGCCACGCATACTACCTGCATTCTCTGTCATCAACACTGTTTCTTTAATAGCACGAGAACAAGCAGATGAAAAATTACCCGGATAAGTTGCTTTCCATACTAGTGTAGGTATTGTATTAATCGGGGTAAGCATCATTGTTTTCCATTGTTAAGTAATAAACTGTTTTTAATTCTTTTAACATATTCTGTAATGTTTTATTTCCGTCGTTAGCATTTTCTAATATTTCACTTATTTCTAATTCTGTTAAATGCCACTCTGGGTATTCTTTTTCTTGAATTAATATACGAGTCCCAGTTTCAGTATCACGTTCATAAACTGTTTCACCTCCATCTGGAGACTCGTATATTTTATCCATTATACTGCTACAAAGTACAGTAAACTTACTGCCGCTATTGCTAGACTGCCACCGTTAAGGTCTGCTTGTTTACCGCTTAATGCTTTAATAACAACATAAGCAATAAAGCCAATTGCAATACCATAGGCAATACTAAATGTTAATGGCATAATAACTGCCGCCAACACTGCTGGTGCATACTCCGTTACATCATCCCAATCAATGTCCTTAAGATTTCTTAAGAAGTAAGTTGCGATGAATATAAGTGCAGGCGCCGTAGCGAATGCAGGAATACTCTGTGCTAGAGGTGCAAGGAATAAACAAGCACCAAACAAGATAGCAACAACTACTGCTGTCAATCCTGTTTTACCACCTTCTTTAATACCTGCTCCACTTTCAATGTATGAAGTAGTATTTGAAGTTCCAGCCAATGCACCTGCTGTTGTAGCCACAGAATCTGCTAACAAGGCTTTGTCAATACCTTCGACTTCACCGTTTTTGTTAACTTTATCTGTTAGGTTAGCAACACTAGTAAGTGTACCTGCTGTATCTAAGAAGTCTACAAACAAAAATGCAAACGCAGTACCAATGAATCCTGCCGTAGCAATCATGCTAAAGTCTAAACTGAAAGCATGTGCCGGACTAGGAATTGCTCCTGCAAAACCATTTAAGTCAGATACTCCAAAGATCCAAGCAATAATACTTACTGCAAGGATGCCAACTATAATTGCTCCTGGTACTTTACGCTTGTCTAGGATAGCCATAATAGCAAAACCTAAACCTGCAAGTAATACAGGCCAACTAGAAATATCACCAAGTCCAACTAAAGTTGCAGGGTTGTCAATTACGATACCTGCATTTTTGAATCCAATGATAGCAAGGAATAAGCCAATGCCTGCCCCTACTCCAAGTTTCATACTTCGTGGAATTGAATTAATGATATATTTTCTAGCAGGTGTCAAAGACAATCCAATGAACACAATACCTGCGACAAATACAGCCGCCAGTGCTTGTTGGAATGTATACCCCATACCAAAAATTACACCAAATGTAAAGAACGCATTAAGTCCCATACCTGGTGCTAGTGCTACAGGCCAATTAGCCCATAGTCCCATAATCAATGTACCAATTACTGCGGCAATAATTGTTGCTGTAAATACAGCACCAAAACCCATACCGGTTCCTTCAGTTGAAAGAATAGCAGGGTTAACTACAGTAATATATGCCATTGTTAGGAAAGTGGCAACGCCAGCCATTACTTCTGTTCTTACAGTAGTACCTGCTTTTGTTAAACCAAATAGTTTATCTAACATGTTATTTTCCTTTTGTTTTGTTGCTTTTAACTTCTGTACCGACAGTTCTACGCACAATATCATTGTGATTAAATTCTGCCCAATACAATTCGAAAGCGACTCCATCTTCAAGTCCTTCGAATTGATGAATCTTACCAGGCTTCACCTGAGTAAATTCACCGGGACCAAGAATAGTTTCATCTACGAGACCATCTTGATCATCCTGCCAAACGCGGACAATCATCTTGCCCGATTCAACAAAGAATCCGTTCCATTTATATTTGTGTTCATGTTCTGAACATTTGTACTTTGCTTTAAATTCAATACGGTGAAACTCTAGTACACCGTTTGCATGTATCAATTCTGTTTGACCCCAAATCTTACCTGCTTTCATAGTCATTACCTTTCTCCTTATATATGCGTAAGCGTTCTTTAAAGTTATTAATTCTCCATCCTTTATAATTGTCTAAACGATGAAATTCTTCAGTTGTTACTAAATGATATTTTAACTTTATATCTTTATCTGTTAGTGGTATTAATTGTGCAATTGGTTCTCCGGGTGTTATACTAAATCTATTACCCGAATTTAAAAACAAGTTGTAGTCTGCAATATGTGTATACTTGAAATCAATTACACCTGGACTACTCCAATGACTTAACGGATTTTTTTGATGCCATTGTGGTTGACTCCATATCCATTCAATACTTTCATTAGTTTTAATTCTCCAAGGCAACGGTAGTTTAATATGTTGGTATCCTGGTTTATGATCTTTATAATCTTCTGCGGTATGACTTAACGGTTGTGAATATTTTTCAGGTAGTATATCAAATGCTACTTTACCGTCCATAAATTTTTGAATTGTAATACTGGCAGGACTAGGAATAATAAAACCTTTTTTCATATAGCCTATAATAGCAGGACAAGTTTTCATTCCTGCAACTTCAAGACCATCTAGGTGTATGTGTTGATGTGTATCTGGTCGACTGGTTGGAAGTTTTTTCCACCAATTAGGAATAAACTTCTTACTATGATCAGGACGAAACATATCGTAAGCATGTTTATCGTCTGTGTATAAATCAACTGTAATACTGTTACTAAAAAGCATCTTAAAATAATAAACTATAATCTAACGTTTCACTAGAACGAGAAACTTCTTTTACAAAAAATACACAATTAGGATTTTTCTTATCACCTAATGGTGTTGTAAGTAACTGTCCGGGTTTCAATTTAGGAAAATACCATTTAACATCTTGATATACGTTTACTACATCAACACTTACAAAGTCAGGTCTAAAACTTGTTAATGGATTAAACTGAAATGCTTCAAAGCCTCTATCATTTAAACTTGTTAATGGTAGTACTTCTAAATCTCCTGCTTCAGGATTACCAATAAGCATACTCCATTCTAATGGCATCTGTATTTGCCATTTATCTATTTGTAGTACAACTGCTGGTGCAGAAAAACTTTCTAAATAAATTAAAGGCATAAAAAAGTAATCAGGTTCTTTTGGATCTGAATTATCTAAAACAGAATACCTAATGTCTTCATTAATTTCTTTAGGTAAATTATTTAGATTGTATGCTTCGTTGTCTAATGTTAATATTCTCATTTGTTCTCCTAATCTATGGCTATCTTTTCTATTGTAAAAGGATAGTTTGCTTCTTTGTAAAACTTTTTCCTTTGTGTAAGATGCCGTTTAGCAAATTTACATCTGCTAGTGATATCCCATATTTGTACATGGTCCTTGTCTTCTGCCTTTCTAATGCCTCTACCGATTGATTGTATAACACGTACAAACGACTTGCCTGGCTCAATAAGAACAAGATTAAAAATACGCGGAATGTTAATACCCACTGCGGCAACACCATATGTAGCAATAATAACTTTATTGGTTGCTGTTTTAATTTCGTCATAATGTTCTTTACGTTCATCTGTTTTTGTTACTCCACTGACAAACGTACTGTTTTCTATATTAGATTGTAACATATTTCCTGCACTAATCCTATCTACAAGTACCAAAGTATTACCATTCTGGGCAATTTTTTCCACCAAACTAGCAACCCATTCAATTCTTTTTTCGTTAGTTGTTAGGTATTTTAGTTCTTCTTGATAATTTCCAAATGCTTGTACATCATCTGTTTGTACAATGTTTACATGGCAGTTTGCTAATACACCTTTGTCTTGTAATTCTTTTGCACTAATCTGACCAATAACTTCGCCAAGTCCTGCTCGTATGCCTTGGAATTCGAATTGTTCTTTTGGTATTGTTCCTGTTAGTCCCCAGCGTATTGGAACATGAGCAAAGTTTTGTGTAAGCAGTTGCTTAAGAACATCTGCTTTGGCTTGATGTACTTCATCAACAATAATACATTTTACATCTTCCATTGCTTCTTGAAACGTAATAGCCGCTTCGTGATTTTTTGTTTTCTTACTAAGAATGTTTAAACTTTGCCAAGTACAAATAGTATGTGTATGTCCTAATTCTTTTCGATCACCGTAATACACACCTACATCAAGATCACAGTTACGATAGTCTTCTTCTGTTTGCGTAACAAGTGATTTGTTAGGAACAATTACTAAACTACGACCATATGGTTCACATAAGTGTGACAGTGTTGCAGTAATGATTGTTTTTCCTGCCCCTGTTGCTACTTCTTGTAATGCTTGTGGATTTGCTAGAAAGTTATTAACAACATCAAGTTGATAGTCACGCAATACTATAGGCTCGCCTGCCATCTGATGTCCTTCGGGCCATACTGTTCCTTGGTCTTTCCAATAGTTTTCATTTATCTTATTAAACTTTAATTGTGTTTGTTCTCTAAGATCTTCTACTTCAACATATACGCCTTTATTGTCTAACTCTACTAAAACCTCTTCTAGCATACTAACATACGTAGTGCCGCCTAGTCCAAAGAAACTAACTGTTCCATCCCAACGTCCTAGTTTGTACGCAGGAAGATATCGAGCATATGGAATTTGATACTTAAACTTATTAACTAAATGCTTACGCATTGATAAGTCTAAGTTTTCAAACTTAACATTTACTTCATCTCTGATAACAAGTTTACACGATGCCATCTGAATCTCCTTTGTGTTTATAATACACTACTAATGACTTACTTGCAACAAAATTCTGTGTCTTATAATGACTTGGCTCGTTTGCCAAATCAACCACAATCAAATTTGGGTTAATATTATTTTTAACAAAGTTTTTGTTTATTTTTTCATTTGTAATTAAAATCTTCTTACTAGGATCAAATGTATTAATATTATTTTCCTTAATTAAATTATTCATTTCTTTATTTTTAGCATATCTAAAAGTTACACATGTTTGTTCTAACAAATTATTATTACGCAAAATATCAATCCATTCAACTAAATTTTCCGGCTCAATACTACTAACCATTATCATAGTTTGTTTGCTTGGATTAATTAATTCCATTAATGATTTACGAGTTGATGTTTTTCTATTTACTGTCCACGATTTTTTACTTCCTAAAAGAATATCTTTATATGTTTTAAATCCTAATTTATTACTAATAACATCATCATATACAGTAACGCCAAGTAACTTAGAATACATAACTGCTTGTACAGGATCGTCAATCTCGTTAAACGGTTCTAAATATTCTTGTGGAATATCTGAATTTATAATTGCAAACTTGTTATCTTGAATAGTTAACAATGGAAAATAATTTACTCCTTCTTTTGCAACTAAATTACTTTTATTATTAATTTCTTCAAGTTGTTTATCAATTGAGAATGCTTTTCCTTTTACAGCGTTAAGTAAAAATTTTACATTCATTTCATTTAATGCAAATGCCCATTCCTTTCGTTCACCGTTGTATGTGCCTGCCAAGTAAGTAGGCTTTTTACGTTTTTTAAATTGGTTAACAAGGTCTGCGATAAAATTACTTTTACAAATAATTTGATCACCGTCAATATGAAGTGTTCTTGTTTTATCAATTTTTCTAAAAGGATGTGCAAATATTTTTTTGTTAATTAATTCTTTTGTGTCAAACCCAGCATTTTGAAGCATCGGCTGATATCTATTAACAAGACGCAATCCAATCTCACCTTGTTTTTCTGTAAGTGCTAAACCTCTTTCAAGTTGGTTAGCAAGGCTTGATGCAATATTAATATCATATTGATTCAACGCAGGTGTACCAGTATACTCGTTTTGAGTTACTGTATTGAATATGTAATGATGTGATCCGCCTAGGAATAGAATAGCATCGTCGATAGTATTGTTAATTCCGTGTGGTAGTTTTTTACTAGATATCATGACTATGTCACCAATTTTATGTTAATTTATAAAGTATATTATAACAAATCTACTAGAGTTTGTCAACCAAAAGATCGTCTAATTTTGGTATTAATCTAGCCAAAGGATATCCATTAGATATCTCTTCTACAGTCCATTCTGTATGTGCATAATCATTTAGCCACTGTGTTCTATCCGGCGTTCTAGGATCATTAATATTTTCTACATCGTGTTCGGCAACATCATATGCCAAACTTGCTTTTCCTACAACTGCTGGTATACCATTTATTACAGCATGTATTCCTGGATTACTAGTCCAACTTATAACAGCATAAGCATTGTGCAAATCAAAATCAAAGTCGTCATATGAGTTTGGTATTTTAATCGGCTCTTGCCTTTTTACATTTATAAATTCGTGTTCTATTCCTGGAAGTCTACAACGTGGGTGTGGTCTAAATATTATAGGTCTTGAAGTTCGTTGTCTAATAGTTGTTATTACATCTAATATCCATTTAGACATTGGAGGCATATCTCGCCATTGATTACTGCGATCATGTTGCCCGCAGAGTATGATATCTCTACCACCTAAGTCCCATGGTCTTAGTGTAAGTCCTAATTTAGTTGCCCGCGAATCATCAGTAGCAGGCTCTCCGAAATATGCTTCTCTATTAATGCCGTTGATTCCAACTTTCCATGTTGTACCTCGTCTAATGCCGCCAACTTCTAAAACAATTATAGGAATATTATGTTTTTGACAATGATCCCATATTGGTTTATTTTTATTCATAGTACCATACCATAGCACACTCCAGATTACTGCAACGTCATAATCTTCGCTTTCTGTATGCCCTAAAGCACTTATACTTTTACTAAATGCATCAAATATTGGTTTACTATTTTGTGCACCGTTCTCTCTGAATAATTTAAACTTCATTGTGTACCTACTAAATATACGTATATTACTATTTATGGAGTTTATTAATGTCTAGAAAATTTGCGGTTGTTACTACATTTAACCAAGCCGGCATGGACTTATATGGTCAACAAATGATCGACAGTTTTGAAAAAAACTGGCCTGCTGATGTTGATCTGTACGTATATGCAGAAGGGTGTACACCTAACACTACACGCTCAAACACTTATGTAAGAAATTTAATGGAAAATCCTGGCATTGTTAAGTTCAAGGCTAAATGGAAAGATGTTCCAAAAGCAAACGGAAAAGAAAATCCAAAAGGTAGAGTTGATTCACACAAGGGATTTAAATGGGACGCAATACGATTTTGTCATAAAGTTTTTGCTATTTTTGATTGTGCAAAAAGTTTAAACAATTCTGATACAGATGAATTAATTTGGATGGATGCTGACACACTATGTCATAGTATGTTAGATATGAATTTTTTAAATTCTTTTATACCTCACAACAGTCATATATGTTATTTTAGCAGAGAGCCAAAATGGCCTGAGTGTGGATTTTATTCTATGAAACTAAAAGAAGATTTAACAAAAATGTTTTTAAGTAGATTTCAATGGGTTTATGATCATGCCGAAGAAGGAATTTTTACTATGAAAGAATGGCATGATAGTTTTGTATTTTATGAGATTATAAAAGAGTTTAGACAAGTAGAAGGATTTAAAGAACATAGTTTAAGTAATGTAACAATACAAGGTGAAGGACATCCGATCATTAACAGTAAATTAGGCGCCTACATTGATCATATGAAAGGCAATAGAAAACAAGATGGTAAATCTTATGCGAAAGATTTGAAAGTCGAACGTAAAGAAGATTACTGGAAATGAAGAAATCATTATTTGTACACTGGCAACATTTACTAGATAACATATTTGATCCTAACAAGAGTATGACAACTATCTGTGAAATAGGAACACACAGAGGTAAAACTGCTGAACAAATTTGTCTTTACCTATTAGAAAACTTTAAAGGTAGGTTTAAGTATATAGGTTATGATGCATTCGAACTTGCAACACCCGATAGTGACGATGATGAAATTAATGGTAAAGGTCCGGGAAATTGGAACTATGCTAATCATTTATTAAGAAGAACATCAATGTTACCTACAAATACTAATAAAAAGTTTACATACAAATTACACAGAGGTTGGACACAATCAACGCTAAAAGAAAACACATTTGACTTGGTATATGTTGATGGCGGTCATAGTTATGAAACAGTTAAACACGATCATGAAAAAATTAAAAATAGTAAAGTCGTTGTGTTTGACGATTACCAAATTCCAGATGTTAAGAGATATGTCGACGAATATATTAATGAAAATAATATTAAAGAGGTTAACTGGGACTTCGAAGAAATAAAAAATGCAAAAGGGTTAGTATATGCCTTTATGCCATATAAAACAAAAAAGAAACAATTTGTACTAGGACAACCCACAGGACATATACAACCTGTATTTTTTAGGAACTAAAATGATTATAGATGCATTTCCATATTTTAATGAAAAAGAACTTTGTTTAATTAGATTAAACTATCTACACGATGTTGTTGATAAGTTTGTTATTGTCGAGAGCAATCAGACTTGGCGTTGTAGACCCAATACACAAAAATTTTTAAGTGTGTTAGAAAAGGTTCCGGAACATATCAAAGATAAAATTGTTTATAAATGGGTAGAACACCCTGATGAATATCTCGAGAGTGAAGAACACACTAATGCTAAAACTATCCAAAACATTACTAGAGATCATTTAGTTTTTGAAACTAGAAAATTTACTGACGATGCTATTTTCTTTTATAGTGACCTAGATGAAATTTGGGATAAACGCGGTATAGCAGAAATAAAACGTATGTTAAAAGCAGGCGAAAAACAGATAGTCTGTGATCAAGATTTAAGAGTAGTATATCTTGATTGGTATGCACGTATGCGTAATTGGCCGGGCACACGAATAACAGAATTAAAAAACTTAACTGGTGAAACTCCATTAAGTACTGGTGCGTTTAAATACTCTAAGTCGGGAGCGTTTAAAAGACATACAGTACTTCAAAACGGCTGGCATTTTAGTTATTTTGGTAATAACAGTCAGAGAACAGAAAAACTTGCTAACATTAAGAATGCAATGGATTGGGAACGTAAAGCAGGAATGAGTTATGCTCAGATTGCAACCAAAGTAGAAACAATACAAGACTGGAACAGAGTAGTAAGAAAAAAGAAAATACAAGGAAGGCAACTAGACAATAATCTACAGGTAGATTCTAGTTTACGAAAAGAGTTTTTAAAGTTTGATTTGTTAAGTCCTTGGTATAAAAAGAAATATGAAAAACATTTAAGGAGTGTAAAATGAAAAAATCAGGCGAATGGTGGGTATGCGACGAAGAACGAAATATGTTAAAGTTTACAGATGTTGCGAAGCGAGGAGATCCTAGTTGGCAAGGTAATTTTCCATTATACTTAAACAAATTTGTACCAGAAGATAAAAGAGGTGTATTTTTAGATATTGGTGCAAACTACGGATTCATGGTAACTGCTATGTCTAAATTTTATAACACTGTAGAAGCATTTGAAGTAATACCTAAAACATTTGAATGTTTAAAACTAAACTGTGAAGGATATGACAACGTTGTATTACATGATTGCGGACTAGGTGACAAGAATGATGTAATGTATGCTAAACGTAGAAAAAAGACAGCCGGACACAGCCAGATTATTAATGATCAGAAACAATTAGATTTGTATCTCAAAGGCAAACATCCTAAACAACATATGATCGAACTTGTTGAAATACCTGTAAAAACACTGGATAGTTTTAACTATGATCAAATTGATCTAATGAAGATAGACGTCGAGGGTTTCGAAGAATTTGTTTTAGCAGGTGCTGAACAAACAATTAAAAGATGTAAACCTGTTATTGCACTCGAAGTTACTAGAGAGAAGAAAACAACTGTAAAGCGTAGTGACATTGATACTGTAAAATTAGTTGAGAGTTGGGGATATAAATTTATCGAGCAACGCAAAGACGACTTTATGTTGGTCCCTCAATGAAACACTTCTACAAAGATATACGAGGATATACATATCCAAATAATTTAATCTTCTTTGACATGGTTATACCTACACTACCTAACAACAGTACATGGGTAGAGTTAGGATCGTGGACAGGAAAAAGTGCGGCTTACTGTGCTGTAGAATTATATAATGCAAATAAGTTAGGAAAGTTTGTTTGTGTAGATACATGGGAAGGTAGTCCTATACATTTTACAAGAGATAAATTGCCCCATAACTTAGATACTATTGACGATCTATATACTAGATTCTTAAAAAATATCGATCCTATAAAAGATAAAATTACACCAATCAAATCTTTAAGTTGGGAAGCGGCAAAACAATTTGAAGACGAATCTGTTGATTTTGTTTATGTTGATGCAGACCATTCTTATGAAAGTGTAACTAAAGATCTAGAAGCATGGTGGCCTAAAGTAAAACCTGGAAGTTACTTTGGTGGCGACGACTTTACAAAAGGACATCCAGATGTAGTACGTGCAACACGAGATTTTTTTAAAGAGTATGATAGAAAAGTAAGAAAGAAAGGTAGATGTTGGTATGTTACAAAACTTTAAACATAGTTCTTCATATGTCGCCAACAGTCACCGTTTTTTAGTTCCTCAACACTCCAATGACTAGCACAAAGTTTCCATAACCATTTTTCTCTTTCTGGTCTTTGTGGATTTTCGATTTTTGTTAAGTCAATATTAGCAAGAGGACCTGCTTGACAGTCATCAGGATCTGTAGCAAAGATAGGAACTCCATTCATTAGTGCCGCAACACTTGGACTTGAATTTTTAACTACCATTGCCCAACAATTTTGTAAGTCATCTAACAGTGTAATTTTAGTAGTATCACTTACACGTACACCAAACTCTTTTTCAATTTGTTTTCCATATATTAATGCTGTTTTGTCGCCTGGATGACAACGTATTTTAATAGGTCTATTTGTGTGTTTACGTAATATTGTTAATGTATTACGTAGCCAATCGATTACGTGTTCTCCCTTCATACTCCAGCCACCATTTCGTTGCAAACAAATTAAAATATGTTGGCCGCCTTGGGTATAAGGTTTAAGTTGTAGTCCGTATCTATTACTTAATCTATCCCAATGTGTAGGAGTATCAATATCATGATTACAGTAATCTCCTGTTGTAGGAAATACACCATCAAAACTAAAGCGTATTAATCCACTATCGTTAAACTTACCTGTTGCGTAACTAAACATATTACTATCGATTATAACACAACGTTTAGGTTTTACTGTATTTCTTTGATGTACTAGACGTCTAAATTGCAAATGAGGTGCATTTTTTCCATGCTCGTGAACAAACCCTTGTAGTATAGCAACATCACATTCTTGATATGTTGTACCTTCTAGAGCAATGCCTTGATCACCTACTGCATTTACTCCTTGCACATAGGCATGTAACATAGCAGGTTTAGCCGGATTGTTATTTCTAGGCGGTATCCCTCCTAAAAAACTAATAACTTTCATTACATCACTGCCTTGACTTTTTGCCAAAAGTCAGTAGTAGCGACTGTACATTCTTCTAATGCATTTTGATATATCGGTGCTTCGTCTATAATTTGTTCCCAACCATGTGGTTTTGCTTTTAAGTAAGGTTTATGTTTTAACGAATAAAATTTTGAACTCCATGGACCAAGTACAATAACTTTTTTACCTAGTAGTGTACCCCAATATGCTCCGTGATAACTGTTCGTTAAGATAGTATTTGCACTACCTAGCAACTCGATAGTTTGTTCAAAATTAGCACCCGAGTTTACAAACCTTGGTACTGGTGTAGGTCCGAAGTCATTGCCTTTAATTAATTGTTTCTTATGTTCAAATATAATGACATCATTTTTAATAGCATATTTTTTATTAAATGCCGGGTGCATACAACTAGCACAAGGAACCCAATCCCAATCAGGGTGTTGTGCTTGAAATATATCATTCCAATGATCTCTTACTCCGATAATATCAAAGTCTTTTATCCTTCTAGGATATTTAATATCATGACTGTTAGCAGGATTGTAGTCTCTTTGATTATGTCCTGCACCCCAAATAATTCGTTTAACATCTTTATTTGAATCGATATGTTTAATAAGTTTTGTAACTTGTTCCTTTAAAACAGCATTGAATTCTTTATATTCTTGTTTGTATTTTAGGTTGCATAATCTCCATCTATGATCCCACATTTCGTTTAGTTGTAAAACATCTGGATGATCAAAAATATAATTTATAGCATCACCAAAAAATTCATTAGCAAGTAATCCGCCGCCACCAAAAATAACAGGAAGGTCATCTGGAAATGGTTCTCTTCCTAATGATGTTATATCAATTTTATGATATTCATCCTCTTTTAGAAAATATTGTAATGGATCAGAGGCTATATCTCCGATATTATTTGGATCTCTTCGGTGTATTACTACTGCTTTCATATGTTTATTCCTTTATTGTAATTATGTACGAGGTTTAAAATCATCACTCTTCTTGACTTTGCCTTTATAGTGGGTCATGTATTTTGATAATACAGTGTGTTTAAAAATTGTGTTGTGCCGGCGATTTCCGAGGTCGTTAAATATTGGACCATGCTGTTCAAATTCACTGACAACAGCACCAAACACATCACCGTCATAAAATCTTCTTAATTTTTCACCGTATCCTCGAACATAATATTCTCTATAACGATTTACAAAATCTTCATAGAAGTAATGGTTTTTATTGATAATATAAAATCCAGTTTCTCCGCATAATACAGGTTTTATTTGTTGAGTCGGCGAACCTTTCATCTTTTTATGGTCGTAAATAACAGCCATATATGTTGCAAGGAAATTGCCTGGGCATAAACTGTTTAAAAAATCACTGGGAATATCATTAAAAGTGATTACATCACTGTCAACCCAAATAACTCTATCAGCACCTTCGAACTGACAAGCACGTAACCAACTAAATGCTTTGTAACTAAAAATCTTCACACGTTTTTTATAGTCTGTTTTTTGAAAATTCCTAAAATCGTCATCTAAGATATCAAAACTATGATACATTACATTGTCATGATTCTCTATTTCAAAGTCCTCAGCAAAAACATGAAGACATATTTCTTTTGGCCAATGTTTGACAAAACTATCGATACTTTTTTTACCTAATTTATCGTAATATGCCTTATTTTGGGTAGTGACTGCTATAGTTTTCAAAATCCTAGTATCCTTTTTGCTGTGCCATCTGTTAATTCGTCATTATGAAACTGACCATATGCTAAATGACATGCCCATTTGTAAACTAGGTCTTGGTCAACATATGTAGGTCTTTCTATTTGAGACAAATCCCAACCACAAAGTTTACTTGCGGCATTTCTTTCTAATGTAAAGGCTGGAATTCCATAAAGTATTGCCTCAGTTGCGGCTATACTTTGTAAAGTTACTACTGCATATGCATTATCAAGTTCTTCGTATATAGTCTTGTTAATTCGTTCTTGACGTTTTGCTTTTTCTCTAATAACAATAGGACGATCTGTGTATTTTTTGATAGTTTCTATGGTTTGAGTGCGCCATGTGTCATTGTTAATACCGAAATACTTGGCAGGCTTTTCACTAGGCATGACTACTAAAATATTTTTGCCATCTTTCTTCCATTTAGGAATTTTTATACCTAATTTTTTGAATCTATCATCAGGTCTATCCACAATTTCATTGTGTTGTAAATCATTCTTAACAATTCTATGCCATATTTTCCAACCATGCGGATTACTTGGTCCTTTATAGTTGCCCATGTATCCACTATCCATGTAATAAAAGTCGCGTTCTTGTTCTTTACACTGAAACATCAATTTATATTTTAAAATTCCACGTAAAAATATTGGATCATTGTTTTGTGAGTAACTAAACTTGTTAGAATCAGTAGGTAGTGTACTAAAACTGGAGGCAAGCATATTAATATATTCGTCTGTTCCGTTTTTACTTAAAAAGATCATGTTTAGTAAAACATTTCTAGATTTTTTCCCATGGTACGCCGGTTTGTATTGCAGATTGTAACCATTTGTCTGCATAATCAACATCTTGGCAGTTTTTAAACCAAGGTCCGCCTTCAGTAAAGTGTATTGCTTTAGGTTTTCCGTCTTTTGGTTCTTTATACCAACCTTCTAGCCAATTCCACTCATGATTTATCTGACCAATTTCACTATCTTTTAGCCAACTGAAGCGATGCATGTATTTTCCTGTTTCTTTGTTTACCATACTTGGTATAACTTGTGAATTACTAGGATGTCCGCAGTTCCATAACACCATTGAACTCCAATTTTTTCTTGGATATAGTGTTTGTTGCTTTCCGTCCATCTTTTCGCCTTCTTTAGGAGTGTAATCATGATGAACACACATGACCGCATACTTGTCGTCTCTTAAAGAGAACAATTTATCAACATCTTCTAACCATAAAAAATCACAATCACAAAATAATGCCCAACCTTTGTAATCTTGCAAGTAAGGAATCAAAAATCTAGTAAATGTAAATTCTGTACTTCCTAAGGCATCATCTGGTCTTTTATAAATTCCTTGATCTCTAAGTTCGTTGATCTTAAGATAGTTAATATCTAAAGGTTCTTCTGTAGTTCGTCTTAAACTATGTTCGCAAACTGTACTTGCGATTGGTTCACGGGAATCATACCCAATATATATTTTATTCATTATTTTCCTTTCCCGTAATTATCATCAACACCGATACGTTCAATATCATCTTCTATACAGTTTTCGCCGTATTGTATTTCAATAATTTTAAGAGGTTTATTTGTGTTATTAACTAACTGATGCCACTCATTTGTACTTACATGTATTGTTTGATGTTTATTTAATGTACACCATTCTTCCATGTCAGTTGATTGTGTATTAATTGTGTTAACCGTTGCTTGTCCTTCGCTAACAAACCAATGCTCGGCTCTGTGTTTATGTTTTTGCATACTCAACATTTTTCCTGGATCAACTGTAAGTTCTTTTAACTTAACTTCATTACCAACACCAAACAAAACTCTATAGTAACCCCACGGTCGTTCAGTTTTAGGATGTTTGTAATCTTCTAAAATCCAACTGCTTGAATTCTTTTTATCTTCGCCGCCAACTCCATAAACAAATCTTAATTCTCCGGTGTTATCATCAAATAACTCTGGTATGTTTTCTGCTTGTCTGTCACCACCGTTAGCAAACACTATTTCACTTTTTGGAAAAAGTTTTCTAGTTTTGTTAATAGCATCAGTAGCACTACCATCATCGTCATTAAAATCAATAACATGGTCCACACATTCTAATGATTCAATAATAATAGAACGTTCTTCCCATGGCATAAATGGTCTGCCTTTTTTGCGAGTTAGCCAAGCATCGCTGTTTACACCAACAACTAGTTTATTGCCTAACTTCTTTGCTTCTTTAAAATAGGCTATATGCCCGGAGTGTAGTGGATCGAATCCGCCTGTGACTAGTACAACTGTTTTCATACATATATTTATTTGTAGCAGTTTGCCAGTATCTATTTGTTGATTATTGCTAAAAAGTTCATACAAATAATTTTCTTTTAAAATATTTAACATCAAATAATACACTGTTAAACATAACTCTTGGTATTATATATCCGTACTTTACATTTATATCTAATGCTTTTTTACAACCTAATGGAGTAATTAGATATGCTTTACTATTTGATAAACAGTTACGTTGAAAAATTGGATAATCATCACCACCTATTTTATGATCCGATTTAGGCAGAGATAATATAGTATTTTCGTATTCCCAGTTACCAGCACTACAATTTAATATCTCAGTATAGAAATTATTAATGTTGCCAGGCAAAGGAAATTGTTGAAAAACGTTATCTTCAATTATTAATATAGGTTTGTCTAACTGTACACCTAATTTCCATGCTTTAAAATGTCTATAAAAATTTAAAAAATCAGGATCGGTTCTGTGATTACTATTTCTGTAATTTTTATAGTTTCCGTGTGTTGCTTTTGGAATTGGGGAATCTATAGTATGTATACTTGTAATACTATTGTTGTTATAGCCCAAGTCGACACAACGCTCATAACAAGCGTCGTAATCTTTTTGTTTATGTTTGATTATTACTGTATCAAATTGATGCATCTTCCATTCCTGCTACACGTAGTTTAGTAATATTAGTTATCTGCCATTGCTTCATGTCAATGCCTTTTAAGATTCCTAACCACTTGTTACGTAGCAGTGCAAACTCATTAATAATCTTTTCCATATCAACTACGTCTGCTTCGCCGTCAACATATTTTTCTACATCACGGCTGGATAATGCTCTTTGATAGTTTTCTAAATACTGTTTAAAAAACTTTGCTCTTGTTCTTCGAAGTTCGATGTTTAGGTATTCAAGAATCGCTTCAATCTCTTGTAATTGTCCAAATCGCTGTTCAACAACACCTGGTAATGCGGCGGCATTCTTTTCAAGATTGCCTCTAAGTCCACACTCAAGTCTTGCTTCTTGCATTTGTTCCTCATACCATAATATAGCATCAGGAATACAAGAAATATCTGTTGAGATCCTTGAATACCAATTTATCATTTAATAGTCTTCTTCTTCATACTCGTCATCATTGTCATATCCCTCATCGTCACCATAGATTTCATCTACAGCGTCTTTAAGGTACGGATCCTGATCGGCTAACTCATATAGTACTGGTTCGTCTAGACCATTATCTATACACCAGTTTATAAATTTGTTAGCACAATCCTGTTTACTTTTTGTATCAACAAAATCAGCAAACGAATCCCATAAGTCAATTAGTTGTTCATCATTCAGATTCACTAGGAGTCTCCTCAACGGTTTCAATATTTTCGTTATACTTATCACCGTTGTCTGAAAAGTCTTTCATAATGACTTCCAGATGTTCTCCAGTCCAATCTTTTCTATAATGTAACATCTCTTGACCTTTGGAGTCTACATACTTTAGTCTGTTTCCTTGTTGCTTTAACAAACCTTGTTTTTCAAACATGTCAACTAGACCACTGTATGGATCCATACCTGTTTCGTATGGAATCTTTACTTGTACGCCTTCAAAAGGTTTTGCGTAACGTGTTTTCATTACCTTACAAGCGGCTCTAATACCACGTACATCAGTTACCTTTTTACCGTCAAGGTCTTCTTTAAGTTTAAGTTTTTTCATTGCAACAACAATACTCGAAGCATACACAAATCCTTGTCCGCCTGATATCTTATCATCAGGGTCAAACATATCTTGTGATGCGTATGTGTGATTAGTTGCTACCATGCCTACATTGTAACTACCAAACATGTTTACAGTGTTTCTTACAAGTGCTGTCAGTGCCTTAGGCTTACGCCCCATGTCACCTTTCATATCACCTTTAGTAAACTGATCAACATCAGTTGGTGTTAGTAGCATACCTAAACTATCAATTACAAACAATACTTTAGGACGTTCTGAAGAATCAAGATCTCCAAAGTCGTCTTTATAATCTGCCATAAAGTTTGAAACTGTTTTTGCAACGTCATCAATCATACTCATTGATAGACGCATTAGTTTGTCTTCAGCAGTATCTACTCCAAGTGCTTTCAACCACTTTTCATCAAGTGCATTCTCTGAGTCGATTAGTACTACAAAGATACCTTGATCTTGAGCGGCCTTTACAATGTTACCTGAAGCAAAATAACTTTTGCCTGCTCCGGATTCACCTGCAAACACTGTAACCTTACCTAGTGGAACACCTTTGTGAAAGTCGCCACTAATAAGATAGTTTAGTGCATAGTTGCCTGTGCTTACCCAGTCTGTTGGATCGTTAAAGCCAACACCAAGTCCTGTAATAGACTTGGTGAGACCTTTACGAAACTTTGATACATCAAATGGTTTCGCCATAATTACTCCTTACGATTGACGGTTACGAATCATTGCTAAAATATCTTGAGCACGTTCGCTACTTGGTTTATCGTCGCCTTCAGGTGCACTAGTTGCCGCCGGAGCAGTTTCTTGTACTGCCGGAGCCGCTTCTGCTACTGGCTCAGGTGTTACTGCTGGAGCCGGAGTTGCTGTCGGAGCCGCTGGTGTATGCTTTGGATCACCAGTTGGAGCACTCATACCTGGAGCACGAAAGTACTGACCAAAACGATCTGGATCATATGCTTCACCATCTACTGATGCTTCAAACATATCCTGCATTACTTTAACTTCAACTTCAGAAGGTTTCTTAGGTAAAAAGTCATTTAAGTTATGCAAACCATTTGCGTCAATTGCCGCTTTTTCAATCTCAGTTACTGCACGTTCTCTACGTGACCATTGTGAAGTTGAATAATCAGCATATCCACCTTTAGAAGTTTTCTTAATTCTAAAGTCTACACCTCTTGCATAGTCTGTTGGCAATTCTTCCATTTCAGGATCCATTAACGCACCCTTAATGATTTGAAAGATTTGTGGTCCAATAATAAAACGTCTAATTGGATTTTCTGGAGTAGTATCATCACTAATTGGATTATCTACTACAAAGCCTTGGAAAATATAAGAACGTTTTTTCCAATATTTTCTGCCTTGTGCTTCCAATGATGGATCTTTAAACCAACCACGTACTTCATTAAGAATGTTACATGATTCGCCATACATTTCCATACATGGAACGTTTACTGTTACAGGACGTGAATCAGTTTGTCCTTTAATTCCAGCAAATGGAAGTTTGATCATCAAACGTTCTTTCCAAAAGAATACGTTATCAGAATCAGAGTCAGGAAGAAAACGAAGTACTGCTTCGCTACCTTCTGCCATATTCCAATGTGGGTAAATTGCGTTATCGCCGCCGCTGTTTTTGTTGCCTCCGCCTTTACGATCTTCTTGTTCACGTAATTTTGCACGGATTTCTGCTAGTGTTGCCATAATATAAGCCTCCTATTTGTTTTGCCTTTATGTGCCTGTTGGTAGATAATCTCTAACAACTATCTACTATTATATTTAGTCTTGACGTAAAAGTCAAGTTTAATTTAGAAGTTTGTTTACCAAAGTGGATTATTTTGTGGTGTAAACACAAAATTAATAATCATTCTTCTTAAAACATCTGAACTTGGGTTAGAACTAGCATGGAAACGGTTGCTTGGAAAAATGAAACAACGTCCCTTTTTTGCTTCTATTTCTTGTTCAATTTCTAGATCTCCTAATCCTTGCTTTAAAGAATTTTTGAAAAGCCTTGTTGCACCACTACTATCATGAAGATAGTAAATCATGCTCATGCTTTCGTCTTGTGGACTATCAATATGTGGAGGATTGTATGTTGTAGTTGGATCAGTTCCGTCGGGTATCATTAAATTACTTTTTACACGTTCGATAGATTTAATTGTTAATCCTGTTTCTTTTTCCAAAAAGTAAAAGATAGGCTTAACCATTTCCCATGTATAACAAGTTATATTGTTTGCTGGATCTAATATTGTATGCACAAACTGTGGAGATTCTTTTATGTCTTTATTGTTGGCTAGATAGTTAAGTTCCCAATCTGCAAAACCACTTGTGTTTTGTTGCCATAACCATTGGACATTAGGATCTTCAAAAACCATTTGCAGGTGATCCTGCATAGTGTTGGGTAATACGTTGTCAAATACTTTGTACATGCAAGTATTTAACTTATATTTTTAATGGGTGTTATAATCCGGCTAGTTCTTTGATACGTGCTAATTCTTCGTTAGTCGCGTTAGTCATTTGTACTGCTTGTAACCCTTTTTCTTTTAACATAGAAATGTAATCATCACATACTTTTTTAGCATAGTTGCCATCTGCATCGTCGTCTTGACTAGATTTTAACTTTTCAATGTCTTCGATAGCATCTTGTACAGTACTTGCATCGTCAACTATTTTTTCACAATCTGTCGACGCTATATCATAAGCACTGCCGCCTTCGCTAACATCTTTAGATTTTTTCATTGCTTGTACAACATCTTCGGGTTTCATGCCAAGTTCTTTAGCAATCTCGTCTACACTTTTTCCATCTTTTTGTAACTTGTACATATATGGAATTGCTTCACTAACATCGTCGTCTTCAACTTGTACCTCGTTACCTGATAGTTTGGATACAAACTTCTCGACTAGATCCCCTACGGAATCGCCAAAACGCTTACGAGCGGATATTACCACTCCAGTTTCACCTTTTGGAAACGCCCCAGTTTCTTTATCATAGAATGAGCGTACAAACTCAATGACTTCTTCGGTACTTGCTTTTTTGTCTTTAGGCTCTTCTTCTTTTTCGTTGCCTGGGAGAGACATAGCACCGTCTTTGTCAATAGTTACATCTGTAGTATCGTCTTCTTTCATATCACCAAAATCTAACTGTCCTAGTATATTAGGCATATTATTTTTAATATATGATTGTATTAGTGGTCTTGCATCTGCATCTGCATCATTATCTGCAAGAGCAATTATATCTTTCTTAAAAGTTTCTTCATCAATAATACCTTCAAGGCTACTAATTGCATTTGTTCCGTCTGGACCTACTGGTAGGTTTTTATCTATCATTTTATTTAAGATAGCAATTTTTTGTTTGTCAATTGTTTCATCGACAACTGATTCTGCCCATGATTCAAAATCGTCTTCAGGAGTATTAATTGATTCAAAATCACCGTGCCTTTGTGCATCTCTATACATGTCTGCTTGGTCGGCCATTCTGTCATTGTAGTCTTGATAAACCCAATCTATATATGCAGGAAGTTCTTCTAACTCTGCCATGTCTGCATCATCTACTTCTGTGCCGTCTGTGTATTTTACACCAATATCTGTAACAAAGATCATATCACTAAAATCTTGCATATCGTATTCGATAGTATCTGTGTCAATCTCTTTGCCTTTAAAGATAATTGCGTCATTACTTTCATCTAACACATCATCTAAACTAACTGTAGTTTCGCTAATACGTCTTTGTTGAATCTTATGTAGTAATGGAAACATATCTGTTAAATCTTGATTGAACTGTGGTATTGTAAAAGCATTGGTAAGATCATTTACAATGTCTTCTCCCAATTCACTGTCCCCTGCACCCAGAGGCATAAAGTTTTCTTTTTGCTGTGTGTAGTATGCTTGTGATTGTAACTTTTTAACGTGTGTTCTTAAATTATCAAGTTCAACCTGAGCGCCTTCAATAATATCATTTGAAGTAGTATTCATGAAGTCTTTGTGTTGTACATAACGTTTGAATGTGGATAGTTTTGCAATATTTCCAGAAGTTTCAATAATGTGTGAACCAAATTCGTCATGTGGAACGCCGCCATTAGCAACATGTCGAGCCATTGCTCTAGCACCTGCTAAATGATTAAATGGATATTTAAAACGTTCGCCTGAATCATTTTCAATGAATAATGTTTGAATATTACGTGCTCTAGCACCCATTTGTTCTGCATTAATTTCTTTTTTGTGTCTTATAATTAGTTTTGTTTTGTCTAAGTTTTCGTAACTAGACTTTGTACTTCCATACATCGCTGACTCCTGAACGTTATTACTTAGATATTTATAATCTCTTTTATCTAAATTTGATTTAGCAATATCTTTAGCATCAAACCCCATTAAGTGTTTCTTACTAAAAAACCGCATTTCTTTTAAAAAATTATACCAAGCGTTTTCAACTGCTTCATTGGCATTCTCTAGCATTCCCTGGCTGTAATACAGTTTTAGTGTATCTGGATCCTTAATACTGATGCTTACAGCACCTTGATTTTCATTGTTAACAACGTAGTCAAAATCGAAAAATCTTGCTTGGCTTTCCTCACTAGTTGGTGCCCCGTTTTCATCTCCCATTTCGATACGTGGAAAACGAGAACGAATCTTCTCAAATAATGATGATGCTATTGAATTTAAACCCTTCATGTATGTATTTATACTATTAGTACGAAACAAATACCGGCATTGGTAGTATCGTTTCTGAATTAATATCCTTCATTTTTTCATATATCGCAGGATCCCAGTCGGCTAATATCTGTTGCATACGTACATTTAATAGTGTAGCACTAACTAAATCGTCATGCTCGCCTGTCTTAGCACCAAATGTTGTACCGTGTGCTACAAATGCCTTAAGTTCACTTATAAGTGGTTTACTGCGTATCTTAAGTTTACTCTGCTCTAACAAGAACTTGAATTTTGCACAAGCACTCATTTTTGTTTTATGTGTAGTATTGAATCCTTTTCTAAATTTACGCACATGCCCTTTTCTAATAGGTTCACTTAAAAACATACCGTAAATGTTTTCTTCACCGTAGTCTTTAACTGAAACAAGTGCCGCTTCGCCTATGGCGTTATTTTCAATTGAGTAGTATACTTGAGGCAATCGTCCATTCTTTTCTTCACACTGTTCTTTTATTGTTCTAGTGATATCAGCAAGAATTCTAATTTGCCCTTGTATTGGTGTTAGATTGTGTTGCCATTCTGCTACTTGTTCAAACGTTGGCAACTCAAATACTTCAATGGCCGCGTAATCACCTCCTGTTCCTAAACTTGGATCCATGCTAACAACATATGTCATTCTGTCATCGCATTCCTTATACCATCTTGTTTGTCCAAACTTTTTAGAAGGATCTTGTCCTTCAAGTTCAGCAAGACGTACTGAATTAATTAATGTTTCATCAAAGATTAAGAATTCACATTCATGCTCACGTCTAAAACGTTCTTCACCAATACGTGATTTTTCTTCTGCGGCCCATGCGTCATCTCTATCTGGATGTTCACTCCAATGAGCAGTAAAAGCAAAAAACCCGTTAACACCTACTTCTGTATCATTGCCATGTTCGTCAAACCGTTTCATTGCTTCTGTCCAAATAAGTGCAAATTGATCTTCGTCACTGTTTGGAGTAGAAGTAATAATTGCTTTACCACCTGTTGCTAGTGTTGGTGAAATTGCAGTCCAGAATTCTTTGGCAATAGTAGGATTAACAAATGCAAACTCATCACAGTACAATAATGATATGGACATACCACGTCCTGTATTGTCTGTTGTTGTTTGTGATACAATACGTGATCCGTTATCAAATTCCATTGACCCTTTGTTATATGAAGTTACACCACATCTAATATGATCTGGACAGTCTTCGTAAGCATAACGAATACGATGCATAATTTCTTGGGCACCTGCATATTTGTGTGCCGCAATAAGCACAGTTACATCAGGATTAAACATTGCATACCACAACAAATAACCTGCCGCTGTTGTACTTTTACCTGTTTGTCTAGGTAACATATTAATATTAAATCTATGATTGTGATATGAGTTTACTAACCTTTCTTGAAATTCAAAAGGTTGAAACAACAATTTACCTTGCGTAGGATGTTGTATATAAAAGAAGTTATCCATGAAAAACTTTGCACCTGTTATGGGATCCATACAGGCTTTTAGGTCTTCAATTTGTTCTTTTGTATATCTAGTCTTCGAGTGTGCTTTTTTAACAAGTACGCCGTCTAGACTTTTTGCTTGTTGTGCCATACTAGTATTTAGTGGGTTTTAAATGGGTAGTAATTACTTTGGCAAAATAATGCCGGACGGCGATACATTACTAGGTTGATATTTTTTAAGCGTATTAAACATACTAGTAACATCAGTATTACCGTCAAATTTTTCTAATCTTTTTAGTAAATTTGCAACTTTAGGATTAGTAGGATCTAAAAATATTTTTTCACCCGTTTTTAGATTAGTAAGAACTCTCATTTTTCCTTGCACATCCATCATAATATCAGCATTCTTTACAGCGGCTATACCTTTTAAAACACTTTGATTAACTTTAGTAATATCTTTTGCTGAACTTATAGTTGGAACTTTCTTTTGCTTTGCTAGTTCTTCGACAAGTTTTTTGCCTGTTTCTTCTAGATCTTTTGCCGCTTTCTTATTTGCTTTAACTTTTTTGATCATATTCTTTGACAGTTTATATACGCCACCGCCGACAAACATAAGTGCAATATCTATATATAGATTACGTATTAATGCTACTGCCGCTTGATCTGGGCCTTTGCCAAAGTCACTAGTTAGGTTGCACCACCCTTCCTTCGCGTAACCATTTTGTTTAAAGAACTCTCCGCACTCTGCTGATGGAGTTTCTTCTGTAAAAGGAAGTGCTTGAATGTAAACAGACCAATCACCGTTTCCATCTTCATACATTTTTATTAGTTTTTGTATTGCCGCATAACTGAAGTATGCCGTAGCAACTGCTGAACCGATTCGTAACCCCCAAATAAGAGGAGCAACAAATGCTATTTCGTTTAGTTGTTGTTCAGAGAGGTCAGTCTTTTTTTTTACGTCTGCACTTTCGTTAACAAATGTAATGTATTCTTGGCGTAATGCCTCTTCGACATCTTCGAGTGGATTGTCGCCTCGCATTGAAAATTTACGAGGTAATTTCTTAATTTCTGTTTTGCCGTATTGTTTTTCTAAACTGTCTACGCTATATTTTTCTTGATCTTTTTCTTTGCCCATTGAGTTAGCAAAGCCTTCTGGTGTTTCATCTTCACAACCACAATCGTCATTAGCATTAATGTCGCCATCACTTTTCATACTCATGTGTGGTGCATCGCTTTGTGGCATCATGTCTTGTCCTACTGGTTCCATACCAGCAAGTTTCATAATTCTTTGTAGTGCAGGTAAATCTTCTGGTGAATCAGCAGTAATTGTAATTGCTTCTTTAATATCTTCTTTTTTAAGATCGTCTTTGCCTTTACCGTCAATAGCATAATCCGGAACCATTTTACCTGTCTTAGGATCTTTTACCATCTTCTTTTTGCCTTCATTCATATTTTTATATGCTTCAGGTGTTACCCAACAGTCGTCGGATGGATCAGCGCCATCATGGGCACAATCACAATCTTTATCTGGTCTATCAAAATGACATCCGCAATGTTTACAAATTGCATCTTTTGCTTCATTTAAGCCTTCGTTGTAATAACCTAAACTTTTTAATTTAGTAATAACGTCAATCATTTCATGTGTAGCCATAGTATTAACCTTCTTCTTTTTGTCTATCTTTTGCTTCTTTAGCAAGAGTTTGTAGGAATGTTTCTTTACCTTTTTCAGTGACATTTAAATCATCTTTGTTAACTTCAGGTCCGTCATACTTATATTCGCCATCCATAAGTTTTGATTCATATGTTGTGTCTTCATTTTCTTTTTGATATTCTTCATATGGTTCGCCTGGTTTACGTACTCTAATATCTTCAACACTAATATTTGTAAAATTAGCAATGTAGTGTTTTAATTGATCCTGTGTAGTAGGATAGTTTAAAGTAGTTTCATATACAGTAACTTCTGAATTTGTATTTTGTGGAAAATCTAAAGGTACACTTTGAATAGGAGTTTTCTTACCTGCTGTAAGATTTGCAATTTCATATTTTTTCAAAGCAGTTTCCATTCTATCTTCAAAATTCTCTGGTAATTCTCCAGCAACTTTAATGATAAAATCATATTGCTTATTTGCTTCTGATAGATATTTTTTAAAACTCATGATTACTCCTAATGTATAGTTATTTATCTTCTTGCTTGTTTAAAATCTCTTGTATGAGTGAGTTTCTGTCGATGATAACACCCTCACTATCTAGTGTATTTGTTGTGTCGCCTGCTTTTTGGTCAATTTGTTGCTTTTTAAGTTGCAATTCGACCATTTTTAGTTTTTTATCTAGTTTAGCACTTTTAGCATCGATAGCATTCTTTAAACTACCTACTGCGACTTCAAAAACACGGCCAGCATAACGTGATTCTACGTTCATGCCTAAATCCATTAGATCTTCATACGTTGTTTTTGCCTTGTCTGCAAGTTCGTCAAGTTCTTTATCCGCAAGTTCGCCTAAACCTTTTACCATTGGAAGAGCGGCTGAAATTTTATCAAATTCGGCCATGCTACGTTCCATTTTTTGAACCTGTTTAGTCGGCGCTTGTTCTTGTTTTGGTTCTTGTACTTGTTCCATTGTTTCTTTGACTTCTGGAAGATCAAGTAATTCTTCTAATTTCTTTGTCATAGTAGTACTTATCTCTTACCTGTATGGAACAAATCTTTTTCTGTAACAATCCTAAAAAATATTCCATTTTGTTTTGCATATTTAGAAGCGGCTTCCCACTTTGCTTTGTTTTTAATATACTGTGCTTGATTATATTGACTTTTGCCCACTCGTTCTCGAAGTGTTTGATTCTCTGGTTTGATTTCAATTAGTTCTGCTTTTGTTTTTCCTTTTTTATTACTATATACAATAAAAAAGTCCGGAACATATACTGTATACTTTCCTGTTAATGGATCTCTATAAGGAATTTTAATACTTTCACTTGCCCATTTTGCAATGGCAGGATGTTCGTCGCACAACTTCATAAAATGCCATTCCCAACTACTACGATACATAGGTGTTTTAGTTCCTATATATTTGTCAGGATTTTTAAGATCGTATCTTCCTTGGGCAAATTTTAGAGCCATGGTTATGCTCCGTCAATAATATTTCGTTTAGCACTATTAGTAACTTTTTGTTTTGCTGTTCCTAATGTACTTGATTTAGGTCTGTTAATGTTTAAAATTTCACCTAGTAAATCAGTAAGTTCCATCTTAGTAGTTTGTCTTAGTTCATCAAACACTGTCATTGGATCTACTTCATCAATGTTACATTGTTTTAAAATAATATTTGTAGTTTCTTGAGCAGTTTGTTCTGCCATACCTTTATTAGTTAATAAATCAACAAATGCAGATACATCAGATGTTTTTAAATTAACTTCTTGTTTATTATAATTGTTAAAAAAGTCTGTTGTTGCTTGACTACTATTATTTGAATTTGTTTGATCTGCTGTTGTATATATATTTGAAGCCATGTTAATTTACCTGTCCTTGATTAGAAGTAGTCGTTCCAGTGGTATTCGTTCCAGTGGTATTATTATTTGTAAGTTGGCCGGAGGCACCTGATGGATTACCTACGTTTGCTTTCGTTCTTTTTGCATTATCAAATTTATCAACACCTTTTTGATCTATTGTTTGTCTAGCACTATTAACTAAACTTTTTTCTGTAATTCCTTGTACTTCTCTACGTACACCTTCTTTGGTAAGTTGTTTTGCATTCTCAACTGTATTTTTTGCCTTAATCGCTGTTCCAATTAACGCAAAAGGATTTGCAAAAGCATCGCCACTAGCAATGTCACCAAACACATCTAGGCCGCCTGCTAGTACACCACCTGCCCCAAAAAATCCTGCTGTGCCGCCTCCCATTACACTTAATGGTGACGGTGTTCTGTCATAGTGCAGTGTTGCGAATCCTGTAGGATTGTCTGTTGTAATTCTTCCTGTTGCATATTTTATACCTTCGTATATTACAACCATTTGATTTTCTCTTGGTTGACTATCGCCGGATGTCATACTCGGTGGATCCCAACTTTGAATCATAGGATTAATTAAAGTAAACTCTGAAAACTGATGTCTTGCTAATTGATAAATGCTTATACCTTCAGGTTGAAAGAAATTTACATTTCTATCACTGTTCATACCAAACTTAACAAAGTTAGCATCTTGATAAGGTGTTTGTTTGTATAATTCTTGATAATATAAACTATCATTATAATTTGCTTTAAAATATTGTTGCCAAAATCCGTTTACTAATCCGTCATTATCATCATGAAAGGTAATGTTAACAGGTGCATAAGAAACAGATGTTTGATAATTTGTTTTCTTACCGTATTGATTTTTTGTATCTGTTTGAACTTGCACTCCGGGCAATTTAACATCTTTAACTAATAATCCGCATTCAATTTGTGGTGCACCTTTGGAAAATGCACGGTTAGGTGATCGTATTGCAAGATTTTGAATATTAAATGTTACGTGATATAGAAACCCTACCTTAGGTGCTAGTCTCATTGTTTGATCAGTAAACAATCTTGCGGCGTGTTGATAATCACGCATGTCGCCTTCGCCGCCAAATATACCGCCGAAAACATTTCCTAGAAATTTAGTTAACTTAGCCATACTATTATTTAGTCGTAAAAAAAGGCCGGAGAGTTTTAAGTCTCCGACCTCTTAGAATAGTTTTTATACTATTAACCTGTTGCTAACGTTCTAATAGTTCTACCAATTGCGGAACCAATTCCGTTTGGTTGACCAGCGCCATTAGTTTGAATAGCATTATCGTATTGGATCTGCATCTGGATATCAACCGGATTTGAATCGCTGTATGATAATTGGTTGTAGTTAATGTCTTGTACAAAGCAACCTACTAACTCGAAAGTTTCAAGAACGCTAGGAGCATTCGCGCCATTGCCACCATCAAGTATTTCGATTCTGCCTTTGAACTTGTAGTCAACACCACTTGCCGCACTTGATTGTTCAAAGAAATCAAATTGCTTCTGAAGTTGCTCACCACACAGTTTGTTAACTGAGTTATTTACATCATCTCTTAAAGTGATTGTTATTGGTTGCCATGTATGTTTACCAGCATAGTAAACTTTTGAGTTGTAAACATCAATTGCTACAGATTCAAAGTTAACGTTAGGTCTGGTTACATCAATGACTTGCTTCGTTAATTCTACACTTGGACTTCCAGCGCCAAAATTTTCAAGTGATACTCTAAAGCGATACTTTAGTTTCGGCATCAACAAACCTTGTGTTGAGGCTGACTGGTCACTTGCTAATGGAACTGTAAATCTACTTAAACTTGAAATTGCCATTATATTGCTCCTTTTACAGTTTTATTTATCTTCATTATTGGGCCCCCAAAGTTGCTATTTCGCCTGTGTTCTTTAAGCGTAATGGTATGTAGATAAACTCAACAGCCTTAACAGGTTCAATAGCAATGTCTAAGTATAGTTCATTTCTATCAATTCTGCTCGGAGTGTTATTAGTGTCATCACATACAACTAGGAAGTCATACAGTGCTCTTTGACCTACTAACTCAAGCAACAAACTTTCTGCCGCTTGTTTGATCTCGTCACGTGTAATCTTATCGTTTGGTTCAAACAAGAATGGTTTAGCAAGTAAACTTAATTGACGTCTTAAGTACGCTGTTAAACGTGCTACGTTAATTCTGTCTAATGCTGAAGCGTTTCTTGCTCTTGTATTTTGTCCAAAGTTAACCAAACCACTTCCAGTAATGAATGTAATTGGATTAATCTTAGCACCTAACATTGTATCTCTTGTTCCGTCGTTTAATGAAGTTGGTGTAAATTCACCTTCATCATTAATAAACCCAACACTTGATGCATTGCTAATACCTCCACGTCTTGTACCTGCTGGTGCAAACCATGGAAATGATACTTGATCACTTAATGCAATAGTTCTTAGCATCATGTGACTTGGTGGAACAACAATATTGTTTCCGCTTAGGTCTGTTGTAAATCCTGATGGATAAAATGCCGCCATATATTCATCATATGTTACAAATCCATCTTCACCATCTGCTAATGCATTGTTTGAATTCATTCCGTAACTTTGAATTTCAGTTGCACTTGCTTTAAGTCTGAATGGTGTATCTGCTACAACAAATCCAGTAATACCTCTATCAATGTTTAGGCTAACAAGATTGCTTGTTAGTTCTGGATATCCAGGAGCCGATAACAATGTATATGCTCTTGTTTCTTCATCTCTTAAATCATCGTTAGTATCTACTGCCGATTTCAATGCCGCAACAACATTTTTACGTTGTGCTTTACGTCCAAATAATCCTGAACCATCTTCAGCAGTTGTATTATAACCAACCCATCTATTAACTTTGTATGATGCCATTGCTTCATCTGTACCACCGTCATATGCTATTCCAGTACCTTGGAAACGTTTGTTACGACCGTTGTTCTCATTAATATTAATATGTGTTGTTCTAAAGATTTTAACATTATTTCCTGAACGTCTAGTATTCCATAATAACATACCTCTTGGATATAAGTCTGGATCTGGAGCATCTGGATCTATGTAATCACTTGATATTAAGTCCTCTATAGTTGCCGCTGTATCACCAGTAGCACCTGCTTTACCATAACGTGCATCAGCAAATAAAATGCCATCTTCTGAAGTTTGATCAGTTACATCAACTGTTGTCCACTCTAGATTTAGTCCATCATATTTGTAAATCTTTTGTCCGTATGTTTCAGTGTTTCCTGAATTAATCCAAAGATCACCGTTTACTAACGCAGTGCCATCTGATTGTACAGTTGGTTCTGTTGCTGAAACAATAGGTCCTTTTGGATCTGAGTCACTATATACTTTATTGTAACCTCTCCATGTAGTACCATCATGTACCATAATGTCTACTTCGTCAAGTGTTGTGCTGTACCATAGTGTTCCTTCTGCTGGATCGCTAGTTGGTGCACCTGCTTTTGCTTCATAAGTTAGTGGCTTCCAATTTGAAATCACTAAATCATCTGTTGCTTCGCTACCTGCCGCATAAACATTATCCACAGAACTTGTAAATCCTGCAATAGTTAATGGAGTACCGTTACCATCTTTTAATCTAATTTCTCCGCCAATTGTATGACTAATTTTAACATTGCCATTAGCAGTTACTTCAGCAGTTACATTTGTTAAGCCTGCATCACTAATTGCTTCAACTAGTGAATCTGCTGTAGTACCTGTGAAACTTACACTTGCACTTGTAAATGCTGTACTTCCTGCTCTTGTTTCAGAAATTGTAAATGTTTTAGTTCCTGCCGCAATAGTTGGATTAGCAACGCTTCCTGTTGCACTTGTTGGACTTGGAATTAATCTTCTATGCAATTTGAAATCAATAATAGGATTAGTATCTTCACTTGTATTTGCTAATGCAAATAAAGTTCCAGTTGCAATGTTTTTTCCACCTGCTGTGTCAAGTGCTTTAATTGCTTCTGCTGTGCTATTATAAATTGGTGTACTTACAGTTGACCATAATCCAGTTCCTGTGCTGTAAAGTTTTACTTTTAAACTAGCACCTACGTTTGGTGTAGTAGTTTTCATGTAAACTGAACCAGTTGGTCTTAAACCACTGTAATTAGAACCTGCAATTTCTACAGTATCAGTTGCTTTCCATAATGGAACTTTACTGTGTGCTGAAATTTGTGTTTCTGGTGAATGATAATAACCTGCTGTAATACCTAAGTCAGTTAAAATAGTACCTGTACCTTCTGCAATTAAAATTGCACCGTCAGTTGTTGTACCATCTGAACTTGCAGTTCCGTCGGAGTAAATTTTAACTCTGTCGTTAGCATCAAGTTTAGCACCAACACCTGTAATACCTGCACCGTTAATTGCTGTAACAAGACTTGTTGGTGTTGTACTTGCATTGTTAACCTGTGTACCGTTAATTACTATGTTAGTTGCACCTAAAGTTGAAGGTGTAAGTGTAGCAGTAATTGTTGGCCAACTTGATTTCCAAGTTGTAGAGTTCCAAGTTGTTGAAGAAGCAAAACCTGCCGCATCAAACGCTGATTCATTATATGAACCAACTTGTACCCAAATATTATCTTCGTTTTTGTACCAAATTTTATTTTCTGTGTTAAATGTAACAACAGCGTAATCGCCTTTTGCTCCAATACTTCCTTTAATGCCTGTGTATGTTGCGCCACTTACACCTGAAAGATCAGATGATGCACTAATGATAGTTGGTGTCTTATTTGCGAATGTTTGTGTAGAACCGTTCCACTGGAAAAGTCCGTATAATGAATCGTCAGTGTCAAACCAATAAGTTCCGTCTGCCGGGGCACCTGCTGGTGCATCGTTTGATCCTGAAAGTTTTCCTAGGTCTACATCTGCTCTTAATACATACGCTCTATTTGCTACGCCTAGATATGAATAAGCCGCTTGTAAACCATACTCGTTTAATTCATTACCGTGTAATGCGTTGTTTGAAGAGTCTGTGTAGAATGTTGGATTCCCAAAGGTCTCTGTTAATTCTCTTTGACTAGTAATTAAGTAAACTTTGTTTTTGTTCGTTGCTAGTGTACCTGCCGCAGTTCCTGTCCCTGTGCCCGATGGTTTGCTTTCAGCAGTTGCAACAACAATTAAAGGTGTTGTAGCACCAGCGGCTGGGGTATAGAAACTTTCATCAATTACGCTAACTTCAACTCCTGGTGATGATAGTGCCATTTTTTATACTCCTTGTATGGTTTTATATTTCTACAAGTATTTATACAGATATCAGGAAAACGCTATATAATATGCATGTTAAAAAAGGGGTCGAAAAGGGCGTGGTAAATACAGTTATGAGCAGATCATTATGTAAACAATGTAAAAAAAGACCTGTTGCAATTAATTACTATAAAGGTAAAAAACCGTATTATAGAAGCAAGTGCGATAGTTGTGCTAGTGGAAGATCCCCAGGAGTGCCTTTTTGGCATAAAGCAGGGTATAGACAAAAAACTAAATGTGACAAATGTGGATTTTCAAGCAAACATAAAGAACAGTTTAATGTGTATCATATAGATGGTAGTTTAACAAATTGTAAGCATAGTAATCTAAAAACTATTTGTGCTAACTGTCAACGATTGATGCAAGAAACTGGTGCTATTTGGAAGCAGGGAGACCTAACACCTGACTTCTAACAGCATTATGCAGACTATCTAAATCAGTGTCATTTTCAATAACATCGTCAACTTTTTCACCGATCCATGCATATTCACTAATATGTACTTCAGGATGTTTTTCTTTCATTTTGTCAACAAATACATAATTCTTCTTATTCATACTTTCTCTTTGTATTCTATTTTGCGATTCAGCCTCACTAAACCACAATGGATCAGGACCACGTTTAATACGGTATACTTTACCTCGTAGTCTTTTTATCATCTTAATTTCATTTGGAAAACGCACATCGGAAATAACTGCGTCTTGTTTCATTTGTAGTAGTTTGCTTTCTAAACTAGCAATCCATATATCATCGTGGAAGTTTTTTCTTAATACATCGGTGCCCCAGTACTGTAATACCCAACGGGGCGTAAGTTCGGGAATGCCTAACTTTTCTGACCACCATTCGTCGACTTGTTCTCGCCATTCGCGTGATTCAGGTGTATTACCTTCTAATGCTTCTCTGTCCCAACCAAATATAGCCGAAACTGCGTCTTTAAGTGTAGTAGCAAAACTTACACGTTTAAATCCACCTTCACTGACAAGAGTATCAGCACAGGTATCTTTTCCAGAGCCTATTAGCCCAACAAATCCTACGATCATAGTAAAGTTATGTATCCCATGTAAAAGTTTATTATATGCTAGTAGAACAAAAAAGTCAAGTCTTTTTATCCAATTACGAACGATAATGGTGTAGAACCGTCAACATAATTTGCCAAATCTTGTTCTAGTTTTTCAATATCTGCGGAAGCATCTGCTTTTAAAGCATCACCGTTTAGAGATGTTCCACCTTGGGGGGTTGAAATTGTAGCAAATTTACCACGTGCTTCACCTATCATATATTTGGATACAGCAAGGGTATAATCCTTTAACCATTGTCCTGCATATGGATCAGATAGAAGTACAAAGTCAGGACGCTGATTATATACTGCCATCATAATACTTTCAGTTCCTCTTGGTCTTTGCATTATTGTTAATTTATGATTTACAGGATCGTATTTAAAATTAATAAATGATCCAAACATTTTGCCTACTAATTCTTGATAACCAGCAAATGCAAAATATGTTGCAAGGCCGCCCATCTGTGTTGAACTTAATAGATACGTATTTGTGTAAGCAAGGTTAAACGGTTCAAATACTGTACCGCCTTGGCCGCCACCACTACGTGAGCCTATACTTCGACGAAATACTTCTTTTACACTTTGTATTTCATTTGGAAGAATATAATCATTTGTATCTTCTTGTAATTCTAAAAATGCATATGATTCTTCTACAGCATTTTCGGATCTTTGTCTAAATTTTCCTAATGCTTTTTCTAATGCTATCTCATAATGATCGATATCTAGTTCTACGTCAATCATACCGTCGCCAAGCATAATTCGGACGTATCTAAATAGTTTTGATTTTGCTGTATCTAATTGTGTGCTCATGCTATTATTTATTCGATTGTCATTGCAATAAATACATTTACTATGCCAAGATTAAGTTTATACAAACCAGAGAAATCTGCGGATTATCGTTTTATAGATAAAACCGTATATGAAGCCTTTCAAATAGGTGGTACAGACATATATGTACACAAGTATGAGGGGCCTGTTGAGCCGGGTGTCGGAACGCCATCTCAACCAAGACAAGTTGCAGATATTCCTGAAACAAAAATACAAGATCTATTGTTTTTAGAAAATAGAGATAGAAAATATTCAGATGATGTTTACACATTACGTGGAATTTATAATGTTCAAGATTTAGATTTTGATTTATCGCAATTTGGAATGTTTTTACAAAATGACACAGTTTTTATAACATTTCATTTAAACCGAAGTGTTGAATCAATTGGTAGAAAACTATTAAGCGGTGATGTTTTAGAGTTACCCCATTTAGTAGATGATTATGCATTGAATGATTTTCAAGTTTCTTTGAAACGATTTTATGTAATTGAAGATATAAGTCGTCCAAGTGAAGGATTTTCTCAAACATGGTATCCTCATTTATTAAGAGCCAAGTGTAAGCCAATTATTGATAGTCAAGAGTTTAAAGAAATATTTGATAAAGAAAGCGGCCAAGAAGGTAAGAACTTACGCGATGTGCTTTCTACGTATGAAAAAGAAATGCAAATTAATACAGCAGTAATACAACAAGCAGAAGAAGATGCTCCTAAAACAGGATACGATACTAATCAATATTTTGTTGTGCCAACTGATGATGCCGGAGATGTAAACATAGTAGATGACGGATCAAGTACACCAACTCTACAAACACCAAGTGGTAATTACTACATTGCTTATGGTGGAGGAGATGGCTTGCCTGCAAACGGATCGCCATATACATTTGGAACATCATACCCAAGTAGTCCAGATAAAGGTGCGTACCATTTAAGAACAGATTATTATCCTAACAGACTATTTAGATATGATGGTAGCAATTGGATTAAAGTAGAAGATGGTGCAAGAATGAGTTTAACTAATACAGTTCAAAATAGTGTTGTAAATGAATTTACAAACAACACAAATAATTACACTAACAGAAATGGTAATACACAACCAGAAAAACAAGCATTATCAGATGCATTGAAACCTGAGGCAGACGCTTAATGGAACATTTTTACGATGGACAAATAAGAAGATTTGTAACTCAATTTATTAGAGCATTTAGTAATTTTTCTTACAAAGACGGTGCAGGAACACTTAGAAAAATTCCAGTAAGTTACGGAAACTTAACACGTCAAGTAGCAAATATTATTAGAGATAATTCAGAAAATAAAGTTATGAGTGCTCCTCGAATTGCTTGTTACATAACTGGTTTAGAGTATGCTAGAGACCGCGTACAAAGCCCTACACACGTTGATAAGATACATGTTAGGCATAGAGAGTACGATGATGCAACAGGCACGTATAAAGACCTACAAGGCGTTGGAAACACTATTGAAAGACTGATGCCAGTGCCGTTTACATTAAGAATGAAGGCAGACATTTGGTCAACTAACACAGATCAAAAATTACAAATTATGGAACAAATCCTTGTTTTGTATAATCCTGCATTAGAAATACAAACTACAAATAATTATGTTGACTGGACGAGTTTAAGTTTAATCGAATTAGCAAGTGTAAATTATTCGACTAGAAGTATTCCGCAAGGAACTGAAACAGAAATTGATATCGGCGAAATGGAATTTCAAATGCCGATATGGGTTACTCCTCCTGCAAAAGTTAAAAAGTTAGGAGTAATTGAAAAAATTATAATGAACATTTTTGATGAAAGCGGAAGTGTTAGTGACGGGATAATTGATGCAACTATACCTACAGCAACAATAGTTCGATCGCCAGGTGATTATAAACTTTTAGTATTAAACAATACTGCAAGACTTTTACATGCACATGAAGGTGTTGAAGAATCTAAAACAGGAACATTTACTAGAACTGGCGATCCAGTTAGTTGGTTTAAGTTATTAGATCAATACCCGGGTAAATTTACTGCTGGTACTAGTAGTATTAGACTTACCAAAAGTGACGGCAATGAAGTTGTTGCAACTGTTAGTTTAAATCCAACCGACGATACGCAAATGGTATTATCAATTGATAGTGATACTGTTCCGGAAAATAGCGTATTAACAGATAGTGTTAACACTAGAGGAACAATAGATGCAATTATTGATCCAACAACGTTTGCTCCTGATTATTCATCAATTACAGCAGGTACACGTTATCTAATTTTAAATAATATCAATCCAAATGTTAAAGGTGATAGTTCGGACGCCAATGCTAACGCCTGGCAGAATGCAGATGGATCAGTATTTAAAGCAAATCAAAATGATATTATAACATGGAACGGATCTTTTTGGGAGATTACATTAGATTCGAGTGCTACAAATGACGGAGCCGATTCTGCGGCATCACCAGCACCAGTATATATAACTAATACATATACTGGTATTCAGTACAAGTGGGAAAACGCATCTTGGCTGAAAAGTTTTGAAGGTGAATATGAGGCAGATGAATGGAGACTAGTTCTGTAAAAGACATAATTTGTAGTGGCGCATTATTTTTTGCAAAAGAAACTAATCGCTTCTTATTTCTACAAAGAACAAAAAGAAAAACAGCAGGCCAATGGGGGTTAGTTGGTGGCATGAGTGAAAATGGTGAAACACCATGGAAAGCACTCGAACGAGAAGTTAAAGAAGAAATAGGTAAAACACCTAAATTTCAAAAAATTATTCCATTAGAATTATATACGTCAAAAGATGAAAAATTCTTTTTTCATACGTATGTAATAATTATTGATAAAGAGTTCATTCCAGATCTCAATGATGAACATTCAGGTTATGCGTGGACAACAGCAAATGATTATCCAAAACCACTACACGTAGGTCTACGTAATACACTTCAAAACAAAGTTAATCAAACCAAGATACAAACAATAGTTGAAATAGTTAAAAGTCTATGATCAAAGTTATTGGTGACATAATGCTTGATAGATGGATTCTTGGTACTGCCGATCGAATGAGTCCGGAGGCTCCGGTGCCTGTATTAAAAGAAAGTTATCAAACTTTTAGTGTAGGAGGTGCTGGAAACCTAGCGTTTAACCTTGCAAATTTAAGCGTACACGTCGGTTTGCATGGTGCCGTAGGTTCAGACAAAGAAGGCTATAAAATAATTGAATTATTGAAGGATTGTAAAACATTAACTAGTAATGTGTCATTTGACAATAGCATAACAACAACCAAAACAAGGCTAGTTGGTCAAGGCGGGCAACACATATTACGTTGGGATCGAGAAGAATTATATACTGGAAATGTTGAACAGTCGTTAGTGGTTGATAATGACGATGTTGTAGTTATTAGTGATTATAACAAAGGTGTTATTACGCAAGAGTTAATGTCGAGTTTACAACAAAATAAAATTTTTGTAGATCCAAAACAATCACCTGATCTTTATAAAGATTGCTTTTTAGTAAAACCTAATATGAAAGAATACATTGAATGGTTTGGTCATTTTAATTACGACACTGCTAGAAAAAAATTAAAAGAATATGGGTGGACTTGGTTAGTAGTAACTGATGGTGCTGAAGGAGTTCATGTAATTAACCAAAAAGAAAATTGGCATATCAAAGAAGATGTAAGAGAAGTTGCTGATGTAACAGGAGCGGGAGATACATTTTTAGCAGTATTGGTTTATGGTTATGCAACAAAAAATATGAGTATTCCTGAGTCTTGTCAATTGGCATGTTATGCTAGTGCAAGAAATGTCGAAAAACGTGGAGTACATCCTGTAACATTTGATGACCTAAATAGAGGTGTTGTATGGACTAATGGTGTGTTTGATATATTACATCCAGGACACTTGGAGTTATTAAAATATGCAAAAAATTTAGGAAAAAAATTAATTGTTGGTATTAATGATGATGAAAGCGTAAGACGATTGAAAGGTAATGGCAGACCTGTAAATAACTTTGCAACAAGAAAACAGCAACTAGAAATGTTACCGTGGGTCGACGAAGTTGTTGTATTTGGAGAAGATACTCCTCAACAAATTTTAGAAATTATTAGACCAGATATTATTGTTAAAGGTGGAGACTATACGACAGAAACTACCGTAGGTAATGAACTTGCAGAAGTAAAGATTTTTCCTATAGTAAAAGGACATAGTACTACTGAAATCATCGGAAGGATAAAAGAATGATTGTCGAAACTTTTTTACCAAATTGGAAAGACTATGAAGAAATTTTTATTGAATGGAGTAAAAAATCTACAGAAAATTGGAAAACAGAAAGCACAACAGTTGGGTTTGATATCGGACAACCTGGTATTCCTAATGCCTTTGACGTTAAATTAAAGGAAGATTATAATAATGTTATTAGACAACATATCAAAGATTGGAACTTTGGAAAAATTTTAAATATTTGGGGAGTCTATTATAAAGACTTTGGATACCAAACTTTACATAGACATAATCCCGATAGTGTTGCTACTATTTTATATTTCGATAATCAACCCGAAGATGAAAAGTTGACAACCCTTAATGGTTTAATGTATACTATATATAATGATGAAAACAAAACATTTAAACCCGAACCAGGAAAATTAATTTTAATGAATTGGGACGTTTGGCATGGAGTTTATCCTGCTAAAGAACCTAGAAGAAGTTTTATGGTGGATTTTGCAACATGAATATATTACTAACAGGAGATGCTGGATTTATTGGAAAGAATCTAGGACCTTACTTACAAACACTAGGACATACTGTCGAAGGATTCGAATGGAAAGGTCCTAATGTACTTCCTAATCCGGAAAATTATGATAGCGTGATTCACTTAGGTGCAATCAGTTCAACTACAGAAACAGATGTAGAAAAAGTTTTAATACAAAATCATGAATTTACTATGAACTTAATACAACTTTGTGATAAGTTTGGTGTTAACATGCAAATTGCTAGTTCGGCAAGTGTATATGGTCAAGGTTTAGATGGTTATAAAGAAGAATCAAAATGCTTACCACAAAGTCCTTATGCATGGAGTAAGTACTTGACTGATCGTTTTTTAATACAAGCAGGGTTATATCAAAAAGAATTTAATATGAACCTTCAAGTTTTTAGATATTTTAATGTTTATGGACCTTACGAAGATCATAAAAATGACCAAGCAAGTCCAATACATAAATTTACACAACAGGCTAAGAATAACAAAGTTATCAAAGTTTTTGAAAATAGTGAAAACTATAAAAGGGATTTTATTTGTGTGAGTGACGTTTGTAGAGTACACGAAAGTATGTTAAAAATAGATACTAGTGGAATTTTTAACGTCGGAACAGGGACAACTACTAGTTTCCAAGACGTTGCAGAAATTATTGCAAACAAATATGATGCAACAATTGAAACTATTGAAATGCCAGATAAGTTAAAAAGTCAATATCAAGAATACACTTGTGCAGACTTAACAAATCTAAATAAACATTGTAAAATAAACGATTATATGACTGTAAAGGAGTATATACATGCCTACTGATATTGAAAGATTAAGTGGAAAAGTTGATAAAGGTTGGGGTTACGAACTGATCTTCGCAACTACAGACAAGTACTGTGGAAAAATATTATTTTTTGAAAAGAAAGGAGCAAAGTTTTCAATGCACTTTCATAAAGAAAAAGACGAAACTTGGTTTATTAACAACGGAAAGTTCATGTTGCGTTATGTAGATACTAAGACTGCTGTAATGTTTACTAAAGAACTTAACCCTGGTGATGTTTGGCATAACCCACCATTGATGCCGCATCAATTAGAGGCATTAGAACCTAATTCAAGTTTAACTGAAGTTAGCACTCCTGATAGCGTCGGCGATAATTATCGAATTATTCCAGGCGATTCACAAAAAGACGAAAAAGTAGAAATTAAAACTGATTAATTAGTTTCTTCTAGCCGCTAACATAAATTTCATCATTTTTAGATCTATACCAGACCTTTTGATGATAAAATTTTGCTAATAATTCTTGAATTTCTTTTGCTCTATTAGGTTGTGTGTGCTGATAACTCAGCAATGACATTTCAATTAATGCAAGTTCTTTAACAGTAAGTTTAAAATCTTCATTGGGTTTAGCCATTACGCTTGTGCTTCTGACCAACGCAAGATAATTTCTCCAGTTACATCTGCACCCGAAGTTTTAAATACGTTCAGTGCAAGTACGTCTGGTCCATTCGGGAAAGTACCTCTACCACCTAGTGTAGTATTTGTAAGTTCTTTAATGAATGACAGATCTAGTGTAGATCTTTCACCTGGTCTAGCAATGAATGAGAAGATTGTTTCACCTGGTTGTGCATATGGCGGCTGTGTAAAGTCAAAGGTAATTGTTGTACTACCTTTTGTTATTGCAGTTGCATCTGTACTCTGTGAGAATGAAACATCATAATATTCTGTTCCGCCCCACTCTTCGAGTGAAACCTGTGATACAGAAGTGTTAGCAGGGAAACGTGTTTCACTGGAACTAACCAATGTACCTTGTCCTGCGCCTGCAGTTTCCCAACTTGCTTTTGTAAACCAAATGTTGTTAGTAGGCGGATCTTTAAATGATTTTCTAAATGTTAAGACTACATCTTGATCTGTAACGTTTCTTGAACCTCCTTGAGTTACGTATATCGGTCTTAGTGTGCCGTCGTTTCGTGAGCCAGTTGTCCAAGTTCCTACTGCTCGAATTGTTGTTCCTGTTGGAAAGTTTGTATTATCACCAACAATAGTACCTATTGAGAATAAGTCTTGATTAGCCTGGTAAAATGCTTCAGTTACAAAGAATAAATCTCTACCCTGTCTAATACTGTTATCCCAATAATCATTATTACTTCTATAACCTCTATCAATAGCAGTAACACTAGCAGTAATTTCTGCAAGTGTAGTAGCCGCTCTTGTTACAGTACTTGCATTAGAGTTCCAGTTAACAGAACCACCAGGTGCAATCTGTGCGAAACTTGGCTGTCCACCTTGTGCAACTCCTGATAGACCCTGCCAACCAATATCATCTGGATTGGCTGGATAGTTTTGTGGATTAAGCACACCAGAAACAACAATATTACCTGTCTGGCTAGATGCATTAGGTTCTGTTGTAATTTCAAGACCTTCAAGTAGTAACTGTGCTCTGTTAATTAATTCTCTTTCACCTAAGTCACCAACTAGTGCATTAGATACACTTGGTGCTAGTCTTATTAAGAATGATGTAAATGGTGTTGTACCAAAAGTTACACCTGTACCTGCGTATGAGAATAAAAATCCTCTATCACTATCAAAGCCACCATCTGTAATAAAAGATGAACCCCAGTGTTGAATAATTGGTGTTGTTGTATTACTTACTAATACTAATCCTGTTTTCTCTGCATGTGATGTTGCCGGTCCTGCTGTGTATGATCTTGTTGCTCCTGATGCAAACTGTTGCAACGGTGATGCTCTTGTACACCCTGTTAATGTTGTACCTGTTATACCTGTATATGTAATTAATTCGTTACCAATATAAACTGTTCCACCGTCATCGGGGAAATCAGTAGCATCTAATATTTCAATTTCAGTATCAGCAATACCTACGTTTGACTTTAATTTTCCGATTGCACTTTCATTAATAACTTCATAACGAACAGGTTGGTTACCAGTACGCATATATGCTTCTGTGTTAATGTTTGAGTTACGCATTCTATGTGCCATGATAAAGTCACCATTACTGCCTCTAAACATATAATCAATAAAACCAGCACCATACCATGAATACTGAATACCAATCATCTGCATATAACTTACATCTAAATCATATCCTGATTTACCTGTGCCATCACAATTATCTCTGTTCCATTCACCTTGTTTTGCTTTTTTATCAACTACCTTAGCCAGTTTAGCACCACTAATATTTGATACACCACGGAAGTCTGGTGCAACATTAATACTAGACTGATTATTAACTTTAGTAACAACATGTGTCATACCACGTATAACAACCCTGTCGCCTACACTTAATTGATCTTGGAATCTTGTGCTTGTTCCTGTAATTTCGTTTTGATCTCTATAAGCAGTACACGTTCCGGATAATTGGAATGTTGCACTACGTTGTACACAGTATAAATTTTTACCATTATATTCAAAGAAGATACCATTTTGATCGTCATATGTACCTGCTCTAACTACAGATCCGTGCCATGTACGTGTTTGCACTTGTGGGTTATCAGTTAGTGTTGCTGTTGTATTACCTAAAATATATTTCGCTCTTACAGTGAATTTTCTTTCATCTACAATACTGTCTACAGTATAATTTCCGTCATAACCAGGTGTAACAATACCTTTTAATCTAATTCCAGCACCCACTTGTAGTCCATGATCTACATCATCGGTAGTTACAGTAATTACACTGTCAACTGCTGTACCTGAAGATGTAATACTTAATAAGTCATAACTTGGAGCAAATAGAGCACCAGTTGTGTACATAATACCTTTACCAGACTGATATCTAATATATTTTTTACTTTGACGTATTGCTTGTGCACCGTGTACTGGGCTTCCTGTACCTAATTGCACACCACCGTCAAATGGTCTGTGAACAAAGAATGCATCAGGCCTTGGATAAACAATACCATTGATTGGTTCGTCATTGTTAGTACCGGTGTCAATTGTACCAACGGATAATGCTTGATACGATATTTGATCTAATGCACTTACTGCCGTTGCAATAAATGATCCTGCCGCCAAATAGTGATTATTAGCATCATTATCTGATTGTATACTTACAATAAATGTTGATCCTGGTACTAATCCATGTGGACTACCAAATGCTACACTAATTGTAGCAAGTGCATCAAAGTTGATTGTAGTACCTTGAGGTAATAATCCCACTGTTGCTTCACTCATTGAGATTGTACTATAAACTGTTATTGTACTTCCTGCCACTGCACTACCTGTTGGAGTTACTGCTGTAGCATCTCCTTGTCCGCCGACTGTGTCAATGAATACAATTAAATCATTGCTAGGTGTTTGACCACCTAAATTTTGTCCGTTGATAGAAATTCTATTTCCAACTTTGTATCCTGAACCAGGAGTTGTAATAGCACTAACTGTATAAACTCCGTTATTTCTATTAACACTAAAACTTGCACCATTACCTGAAGGAGCATCGTTAAATCCTTCTATGCCTGTAAAGTTACCATTACCAGAAACTGCATTACCTGTTGCTGTAACTGTAATAAGTCCTCCAATACTATCAACACTATTTGTTACTTCAATTGTACAATCATTAGCAGGTGAACTACCACCTAGATCACTACCAAGAATTACAATTTCATCACCAACAGCATAACCTTCACCTTCAACTCTAACTGTTGCAGTATAATTTCCGCCACTAGTTGAAACATCAAATTGTCCGCCGGTACCTACTAGATTAACACCACCTTGTTGTGGGTAAGTTTGGCTGTTAAGACCAACACCTGAGGTTGAAAATGTTGTTATAGTACCGTTAACATCAACTGCTGTAACTGTTAGTGTTAAGTCATTAGTAGGTGAAGTACCACCTAGATCGGCACCACTTACAGTAAGAGTTTCACTTACTGCAAAGTTTAAACCACCGTCTTGTAAAGTAACTGTATAAATTGTAGCATCTTTTTGTACGTCAATTCCTGCATTAGTACCCGACGCAGTATTCGACGTGTATGATAAACCTGTATAATTTACATTAGCATCTGTTGCTGTACCTGCTACTGATATTGTTAAAATATTACCAAAACTATCAACACTATCAACAGTAATTAAACAATCATGAGTACTATCGAGTCCTCCTAATATACTACCTAAAACATTAATTCTATCACCAACTCTATAATCTACTGATCCGTTTGGACTGAATATTTCTGCTGTATATGTTGTACCAGTTTTTGTAATATTAAACTGGCCGCTAGTACCTGTTCCACCTAATGTTGTACCACCTAAGTTTGTAAAAGAAGCAGTTCCGTCAAAACCAGTACCTGTTGCAACAAATGTAATTACTTGTCCAGGAGTATCTGAATCAGTTACACGAATCTCAATATCATTCGTTCCTGAACCACCGCCTACTTGTGATCCATCAATAATAATATAATCACCAATTTCGTATCCGCTACCAGGTGCATTACCTACAACATTGTAACTACCTGATGTAAGTGTTACATCAAAAGTTGCTCCGCTACCTTGTGGAGTAACATTAGTACCTTCTACATTAGTGTAATCAATATTATCACCTGCAAGTTCTGCGCCTGTTCCGTTTAATAAACTAATTTGTTGTCCTGCTACAGTTTGAATAAAGTTAGCATCACCGTCATCGTCGATTGCCATATTCTGTAGAACACCTGTTGTATCGTCAACCGTGATTGTTGTAGATCCTGCAGGGGCATCTTCCGAAACGTTTAATGTTAATAATGGATTATCGCCAGCACCAACCACACCTGTTACCTGTGATCCAGTTGGAATAAATGCAGAACCCACATCATCTAACGGTGCACCAAGTTCTGGCACAGTACCGTAAAATGGAAGTCTAGAACCTCCCGATGCTGTTGATAGTGCAAGTGTAAAGTTTCCTGCAGATCCGTTTGACGTAACTGTAAATGTCGGCGCCTCTGAAATATTTGCACCAGTGTAAAATCCACCTTGTCTTATTTGTACATATGGTGTGTATAATTGTTCAGGATTTGTAGTACCAACTTTAGATTTTGCATAATATGTAAAAGAATTATCTGACGGAACGCTAGTAATAATAAACGATCCTTCTGCTCTATTAAATCCGTCTACACTTGGTTCTAGTCCTTTAACTGTAATAGGTTGTCCAATAGGAAATCCGTGATTTCCTAGTGTTGTTACTGTTATTAACGATTGACCAATTCCGCCAGTTCCAGTTGAAACATCAGAAACAATAGTAGATATTGTTGTGTCTGTTCCAGGTACTTCGTAAATACTTGGATATCCTCTTAACATTCCGATTGCTTGCCATTTAGTAGGTTGTAATCCATATTCAAAGTCAGCATCAAGCATTGATAACGGGTTAGCAGTTCTTTGTCTTTCAATAGCATCAGTACCAAAATCAAATGGTCTTGTAATAGTTTCTTGTCTATCAACAAAAATTTGTATATTGTCTGTTACCTGAGAACCTGTTGTGTCAGCATATAGTTTTAATGTTGTTACATAGTCACTGTTTTGTAGATAGTTATAGAAATCTCTGTCATGCTCGAAATCTATTTGTTGAAAATCTCTATTTCCTCTGTCAAATTTGACATATTCAGTATCAGCAAGTAATCCTGTATCAGTAAAATTATATAAAGTTGATCCGCGTGTAACGTTTGATACTAATAATAAATCTTCTAATAATACACGTGACGGAATTCTAATTCTAGAATATTCATTATATACTGTAGCAGGCATTGACGTCAAACCATTTGTAATTACATCAATTGTAATATTAGCAAGAGTTTCTAATCTAGTGTCTGCGCCTGATTCTGGCGCTGTGCCTGTTGTCACTTGAGCAATAGCACCTTGTTGTGGTGTTGCTTGTACTGTTTGTAATAAAATATTATTTAAAATTAAGTTTCTTAGAAAAGTATGTGTTTCGATTTCTGGAACTCTGTCACCGTCAACCTGCGGAGTATCTCCATCCCAATATTTTGTAACAACACTAGTTGTTTTTTCATTTCCATTATAGCGTAAATCGTTTTGATAACCATCAATAATGTAACCGACATCTCTATCACATTTTGCTTCATTAAATGTATAACCATTCCATGATCCTAATCCCTCAAGAACCTTGTTATTGATAAAAGCCTTAACTTCGGCCTTCATAAACGCTATATTAGCGTCAAACAATGCCCATGCGTTAGGATACTTATTACCTATATACGATATTCCTGGTGTGAATTTATATTCAGTTATTCTGGTTCTTGCCATTCTGTTTTCCTGTTATCTTATACTATTTACCATTGTTAAGTACCAACTGTAATTAAGTTGCTGTTATACTATTGTTCATTCCGCCGTGAATACTACATTGGTAGTAAAATGTTCCACTGCTTCCTATAGTCCAGTTAAGTTGTGTTGTGCCTTGCCCTGTTGTTCCACTTGCTTGATACCCTGTTCCGCCGCCACTTTGTGTTTTAATATAGAATGGGTGACTACTTGATGTTCCTGCATTAACATTAAATTGTACTCTATCACCGTTATTAAATGCTAACGTTGGTTGACTACCGCTTACTGCGCCGTTTCTGTCTGTGCCACTTAAATTATAACTATTTCCTGAGTTAGTAACAGAAATTGTGTAATCTGCACTAAACGGAGTTGTACTAGTATCATTAATAGTAATATTTTTAGTACTTTCTCCATTATCTAAAGCAATAGTTAATGTTTCTGCACCTTCAGTAGTTGCATCAGCAGTTGTTTGTAAAATTAATTGACTTGTATTATTGTTTATACTAAAGTTTCCAGTTAAACTTGCACTGTTAATATCTGCACTAGTTACACCACTAATTGTATATGCAACTGTTGTACCGTTGGCTACGTTAGTAGTAGCAAGTGTTACTATAATATTTGTTCCTTCATTAACTGCATCTGCATTTGATGATAATGCGTAAGTTGGTGTTGTGTCGACACTTGTATCATTAATTAATACTGTTGTAGATGCTTCTCCGTTATCAAGTGCAATAGCAAAAGTTTCTGCACCTTCAGTTGCGGCATCTTCTGTAACCGTAACTGCAAGAGATTCAGAACTTCCAACAACAAAATTTCCAGTTAAACTTGCGCCATCAATATCTGCACTGGTTACTCCTGTAATAGTATAAGGAATACTAGTTGCCGCGGCAACGTTTGCAGTACTTAAAGTAATTGTAAATGTTCCGCCTTCATTAACCGATGTTGTTGATCTTGCTAATGCATATGTTGGACCAGAAGGATCTAAACTAGTATCACCAATTGTTACTGACGAACTTGCTTCGCCGTTATCAAGTGTTAAAGTAAATGTTTCAGTACCTTCAGTTGTGGCATCTTCTGTGACCGTAAACGCTTTTGATAAACTGGTTCCTGCTGTAAATGCTCCAGTTAATGCTGTTCCACCAATGTCTGCACTATTGACACCTGTAATAGTATACGGAATACTAGTACCACTTACAACACCTGTAGTTGAAAGTGTAATTGTAAATCCTTGTCCTTCATTAACACTAGCCGATGATGTAGTTAATGCATATGTTGGTGCCTCGGGAGTTGTGCTTGTGTCGTTTACTGTAACATCTATAGTCGAGCCACCGTTGTCAAGTGCAAGTGTAAGTGTTTCTGCTCCTTCTGTGAGAGTATCTGCGGCAATACTAATTGTTCGGGTATTTGTAGTTCCAACAACAAATGTTCCAGATAATAATCCAGTACTTAAATCGTTTGCAGTTATTCCTGTAATTGTATATGGTATATTTGATCCTGTACTTACGTTTGTAGTTGCTAACGTTATAATAACACCACTACCTTCGTTAACAGATGTTTTGTTTGATGTTAATGTATATGTTGGTGTTGCTGAACTACTGTCGTTTATTAATACTGTAACATTTCCTTCTCCGTTATCTAAACTAAATGTTAATGTTTCGTTACCTTCTGTAAGAGTATCGGCTGATATTCCTAATGTAATAGTATCTGTTGTTCCAACAACAAAATTTCCTGTTAGTGTTCCTGAACTTAAATCTGCAAGTGAAATTCCTGATACTGTATAAGGAACTTGTGTTCCAGCCGTTACATTTGTAGTTACTAATGTAAACACAATGTCAGTCCCTTCGTCAACTGCTGATGCACTTGATGTTATTGTATATGTTGGAGCACTAGCATTTACACTTGATATTCCAGATTGTAAACTAGATAATGTTAACCCAAATTTTGAACTATATTGATTAAGTAAAAATCTTGGAGAACTTAATAACAATGCTCTATCATTAGTATATGCCGCTCCGTCTCCGGGTTGGTATAAATCATTTACTTCTGCATTGTCTTGTATAAAATCTTTAACTTCTGCTGGTGTTGCGTCAGGCTGTATTTGTAAATATAATGATATAACTCCTGCTACTTGTGGAGCCGCCATACTAGTACCTGATATATTGGCTTGTTTAAAATCATTATTAAAATAATATGTATCAGAAGTAAACCCGGTTGATATATTAGATGAACTGCTCATAATATTAGTTCCAGGTGCCCAAATACTAACTCCAGGACCTGTTTCTGAACTTGTTGCTTTTTGTTCTAAAATAACACCACTATTAGAAACTGTTGTAGAATCAATGTTTCCAACAATGTGTGCATTTTGACTATGGGGAGATCCTCCTCTATGATAATATCGTGTTACACCATATTGCAAATATGTATTATCATAATCAGTTCCACCTACAACATCAATTTTTTGTTTTGTATTTCCTGCAGAGATAGTAACATGTACTCCTGCTTCGATTAATTCTTCTAAATCAATATCAACACTACTAACTCTTACAACGTGTTTACCTGCACGTCCGACCATGCCGTACTCAGTCCTCGCAGTATTTCCACTCCAAGAAGACCCTCTATAAGTACCTCCAGATATTCCAACAAAGTTTGTTGAATAACCCCAACTCATGTTTACTACTGTTGGGCGTTTAGAGAGTAATCGTTTGTCACCAGTTGCTTCGACTGCGCCAGGTAATGCACTTACAAACCTGTGTTCACTGGTATCCGAACTTATACCGATATTAATCGTAATTGTTGTTGACGTTGTGGCGGTAATTTCAATATCTTTATTGTAGTATGGATCAGTTCCAGCCGTATTTGGCACACCTGAACTCCTAGGATAACTGTGATTACTTGCAAAGTTATCTTTACCGCATGTAAATGTTAAACTACCAGGTGCTATTCGTATTTTGTCTCCTATTTCAAAATTATGATTTCCTAAAGTTATTACCATTACTCCAGTTGCTGGAATATAAGACACTGTTGTTGGAGTGTATGTACCAGAAACTTTTCTTTTATGCCATTCTTTAATAACATCAAAACAATCTGCAACAGGAATACCCCCGGTATCTCCTGTTCCTTCTAATCCTGAAACTTTTAACGCATATATATCTGCATTTTTAGCAAATCCATAATTTTTACCTGCAATAGTTCCTGCGACATGTGTTCCATGTCCGTGATAATCTCTATAATGATTAGAACTTTGAGTTCCACTTACTCCACTTTCAGTATACCAATCTATTTCTTTAAATCTTGAAACACCATTTGCATCTTGCCATTCTGGATGGTCTACTTGTAGACCAGTATCTTGAATTACAACGTCAACTCCACTTCCGTCTAATGTATAATTATAATCACCTGAAACATTATCTGAACCACCATAAACATTTATTTTTTCATTAATACGTCGTAGTCCCCAATTTATATATGGACCTGAATCTAATGTTGTTTTAGTAAAGTTTCCTGATTGGCTTGCTTGTACACCAATTTCAAGTTGGTCCTGTTGATCCGGTGGTATTTCAACACAGTCTACTCTTACATCTTGACGCAATGCTTCGGCCTCTGAATCTGTTAACATGTAGTGTGTTAATCTTTTAGAAACCATTCTTGGATTTGATACTGTAACAGAACGTTGTGGAATATTTCCTGCACCTGTTTCAACAATCATTTCGTTGTTAAAAGATACATAATCAACGTCTTTCTTTAATCCAACTATATATTCTCTTTCTTGACTCATCTATTATGCTCCAAATGCTATACTTAAAACAATATCATTTGAGTCTACATATTTTTTAGTAGTAGCATGATCTTTGTTTGTTGCTTCATTTTTTAAAGTTACATTTGTAAATGTTCCTTCTGCTGGGCCTGAATTACCAATAATAGTATCATTTACTGTAGTATCAACAACTTTAATCGTTGAACCTAAATGAGTAATTCTTCCTTTTTCTATTCCTGCAACATTAAAAACTATAGCGTTAGTTGCATCAAATTGTAAATTTGAACTACTTGACAGTGTTGGAACTCCAACGTCATTTGTTTTAAAACTTTTAGCAATTAGATCGCCGTCAATGTTTACATCTTTTGCAACACCAAGACCTCCCTTAATAACAACAGCACCAGTTGACGATGATGTTGTATTAGTTGTGTCATTAACTGTTAAAATATCATTTAAGTTAACTTCAGCATTAATTGTAGTTGTATCTCTAAGTTCTGATGTCCCTGTAACAATTAAGGAAGCAAAAGATCCGGTTCCTGTTACTTGCGGCTCTTGTAAAACAAACAGTTTTTGAGGATCATTGTCAACATCGGAATAATAATATCCTGTACCACTAGTCGGAACAGTCCAAGTTACATAACCATCTTGAACGTTATTTGCTCCAACGCCTGTTGTTGTCGATCCATCAACAGTGTGTGATATATTTGTAATAACATCTGAATTGGAACTATCTCTAATACTCCAAGTAAGTGTTGTTAAATTTAAATTAAATCTATAAGTACGACCTTTGATAACTGTAATTGCTGGATTAGGAGTAGTACCATCTACTGCAAATTGACCTGCTGATTCAGTTATATTGAATTCTACTGTTTCGCCCGAGGTATCCTCGGTTACAGCAATAGTTTCAATTAGAACATCACTAGATAATGACTTTACTGTAACATTACCTTGTGAATCGACTGAAAAGCCTGGTCCTTTGAATCCGTATTTGCTATATAATGGGTTTAGTGTGACGGCCATTTAAAATCTCCTATACACATATTTACCATAAACAGGAAAGTTGTTAAACAGGAGGATTTAATGTTTTGAAATATGTGGCTTGATATAACACTTTTGCACCTGCTAATACTGTACTATCTTCATTAGATGGTGTTACAATAATGTCAACATATGAATTATTCACTGTTGCTGTAATATTTAATATAGATGCTCCTAGATTGCTTCGACCATATATAGTTAAATCAGCAGTATCTTTACCTGCTGTAACAATACATTTAACAATTTCTCTATTGGTTGTATCAAAGTCTGCGACTATTGAATATTCAACAGCACAAAACTCACCCAAGTGCCAACGATCTAAACGAGTCTGTATAGGGCTTTCCATGAGTTTTACCCACGGGCCTATATACGAAAAATTTGTTCCGCCTTTGAGAGCAACAGTATTTTTTGCACCTTTACTAAAGAAGTATTTTAACCATTCCATAATGGTATTTATTCATTCTTCATTGTAATTAGTTTGTTGTATTCTGGCAAATATAAGTATTCGATATCACTATTTTTAATAGTATCAAATGCATCTACTAAATCTTCAACTAACGGTTCGCCGCCCAAGTTAAAACTCGTATTAAACAATATCGGTAACCCTGTTTTTTCTTTAAATGCAGATATTAAGTTATAAAAGTGTTTGTTCTGATCTTTATTAACTGTTTGTATTCTGCAAGTTCCATCAACATGAATAATTGCAGGAATTTTAGATTCAACACCTTCTTGGCAGTTAACAGCATACATCATACTAGGAGAACTTTCCATTCCTCTTAGGTCAAACCATTCATGAACATCTTCTTCAAGTATAGTTCCAGCAAAAGGTCTAAAATATTCTCTATGTTTTACAGTATTAACATGATCTTTACCTTCAGGATCTCGTGGATCATATAATATCGATCTATTACCTAATGCTCTAGGACCGTTTTCACTTTGTCCCTGCCACATAGCAACAATATTTTTATTGTCAATTAAATCAATAACATCATTATACTCTGCATCTTTAACGTCTGCTTCGTATTCTGTTACAAGTTTTTCTACGTCATCAGTTTTATAGTTGTATGTTGGGCCAAGATATAATTTATGTTGTAACGGAGCAACTGTATTATCCTGTGTAATACTTCTATGAATAAACATTGCCGCACCCATTGCTGTTCCGGCATCATTACTTACTGGCTCAACATATAAATTAATACCTTCATCTTTTAATGCATCAAGATAATGATAGTTTGCAACACAATTCAATGCATAACCGCCTGAAACAACAATATTTTTTTCACCTGTCATTTCAACTGCACGTCTAATTAAATTTACAACCTGATCTTGTGTCTGTGTTTGACAAGCATATGCTAAATCTCTACGATTAGTTAATTGTGTTCTGTCTGCTTGTTTCATTTGTAGTTTCTGTGTGTCAACGTCTTCTTCTAAAAAGTCATAAGCAAGTCTGTTAACCATTGCTCCATTAGGATAGTTTGGAACAATTAACTGTCTATTAGTAGTTGGGTGTTTACCTTCATTACTAAACAATGGCGGAATTTTATCATTTTCTTTTCCATATGGAAATAATCCCATAGTCTTTCCTGCTTCGATACTACTAAATCCGCAGTACTCTGTAACCGCTTCATATACTTTAGTAATTCCAGCGCCATCAGTAATAACACAAGTATGAGTACCATCTTCGTTATACATAGAACTGTCAAAGTTTGGATTTATTAAATGCACACTTGGTTGTTGTACTCCAATATGCTTCCAAATAGTTTTAAAATTACTAGGATAATCACAACTAAAAATAGTTTCTGTTTCCCATCCCATAATCATTTCGCCATTAAAGTTTAATGGTATAAAAGTTCCAGCACCGTCAACTACAACACCAGTTGCTTTATCAAACCCCGATCTATAAAAAGCAAGGGCCGCATGTAATTTATGATGAACAAAACTTAAATCAATCACTTGACTATGTTCGTACGGATTATCTTTTCTATTAATTAAATTAAGTTTACGTGCAAGACCTGTATAAACATCATCGCCTGTGTAATCTGTTTTAGGAGCCGTCTCTTTTAAACTTTGTGTGTGAGCAACTACTAGATAATCAAGTTTGTCTGTATAATCTAAAATTTTAACCATAGAGGCAAACGGGCCTCCATCATATTTGTGTCTTGAAAGTCTTTCTTCTTCTACAGAAAAAACAACTTCTCCATCTTTTAACAAACATACACCAGAGTTATGCCCTCTAGCAATACCTGCAATCCATACTGGTTTTTTACTCATTATTTGTCTTTGCCTCCTTGTGGATTAAACGTTGGTGGTGCAACCCCAAATTGTGAACTCATTGCTGAAGTTACTGAAGGAGTCCCAATTGGCATTTGAGGTGCCGGATGCTGATGCATATGTCCATGTTCATGTGCAACTCCGTGTACTGGACAAACTTCTGGTTGTTGTTGTCCTTGTCCTTCACCTTGTAATTGTGCTTTGATTTTTATTGATGCTTCTTTTGCTGGATACTTTTTTAATCCATTTTGTATACTTTTAACAAGATTCTCAACGTCAATTTCTCTCATTTTCATAATACCGTCGTTCATTCTATCACAAACTTCGTCAGGTGTAATTCTAATAGGAGCATATTGTCTTTCTTCTTTACCTAAATCCATAATATCAAATTTCTTATGATTTACATATGTAGTATTAATTGGATACGTACTACCAGTTACCACTGTTGCCGGAGTGTCTGTTGCGTATGCAATATGTTGTCCAACACTATCACAACCTACAAAATAATCACAACATTTAATTAATCCTGCCCATTGTCTTAAAGTAATTCCTTGTGGAATCGGCACTGGAGTTTCAATTTTTGCAACACTAAAATCAATTGGCATTTCAGCCATGACCATTACAGCATGATTTTTCTTTTGTAACTTCTTAATTAAGTTAACTAAATCTTCATACTCAATACTTCTTGCAGTACTATCATTAAACACGCCGTCTCTATAACTGATACCTCTACCAAACGGTTGAATAACAACAACTTTGTCTTTACCAGTTATTTGTCTTACTTCATTAAGTGTAATTTCGCCGTTTAATACTTCTTCTCTACTTAACTTAATAGTTGGTAATGGAAGATCTCTTGGTTCTGTAACCTCAGTATTAATTTCCATATCAAATGCTTGAGATAGACTAGCATTTTGATTGTAATAATGCCAGTTACGATATGGCTCAGGACTTACACAATTCCTGTCTTTAATTTTATCAGTAAAAAGGTGTTTGTGCCAAAGGTCATATGCTCTTTTATCTAAGTCTGAATGTCCTTTATAAAACTCTGTTCCGCCTTCACAGATAATGACAAAATCATCGTCTGGATTCTTTTTCCTGAATAATTCTAAAGCAGGAATACTTGCTATTACACGACCGGCGCCGCCGTTAATAAAAAATGCTGTTGATCTAGTCATTTAAGCCCCTTGTTAATTGTATTCGTTAGTGTACGAATATTTACCGGGTATTATTTTGACTGGTTTAGAAAGTGGTTGTGTTAATCGAAACTACGTTCTGGATCGTTTTGTTCGTCACGATCAAATGGATTGCCTTCAAGAATATCACCACGTGGATTATCTGGAAATTTAATCATCCATGGATCCCATTCTGGAGCAGGAAATTTAATACGTAAATTCTTAAGTTCGTTAACATGGTCAACTACTTTTTGTCTTGCTTCTGCATTAGCAGGATCGTTGATTGTTTCTTCATTTGCAAGTTCTTGTTCACAATGCCATATTAAGTTTAAGCGTGTTTCCTCAAATAATTCTTCAGTCATAGTTGGCTTTTCCCATGGAAAAGGTCTATTAAATTGTTTTTTATCGAAGTCGTATGTGATCTCGTCTTGTGCATATGCTTCATTTGGAATTAATGGTTCTGACTTCCAAAAATAAACAGTGTCATCACCGTCAATTTTCCATGTTTTACAAGGATATTCAGATTCTTCAGTAGTATCCATCCAAACAAGTGTTGCAAGTAGAGGTTGTTCTTTTGCACTAATTAAAACTGCTTCATGACCTACACCTGCTTTTAACTTAATTTGATTTAATTGATCAGTATCTTCAGCATCATACGCAATACAATCCATACCAACTTCTAATAATTTGGTTTCTTTGTTTACGAATACATACATTTTTTCAGGACCTTTGTAAGTAAAAGTTCCTTTTTTTCCTAAGTCATTTGTCTGATGACAAAATTTATCAGGAAGATCATATTCAAATTCAACTTCAACTTCTGGTAACCATCTAGGTAATTCACTCATTATCGATCCTCCTCGGGTACAACAGAATCCTCTGTTGTGTCTACTCTTGGATCATCTGGAAATGGTACCATCCATGGATCCCAATGTGTAGTTGGAAATTTGTCTTCTAATTCGTTTAATTCTTCGATATATTCTCGTAAATCAGCAATTAGATCATCATATTCGCCGTCAGCATTGTCTTCTGTTAAACCTGTTATACTTGATTGAACATCTGCAATAATGCCGTCTCTACCTTCCCATAATTCGTCCCATGTCATATGTGGTTGTTTCCACGGTAATGGATAGTTAAATGTTTTAGCATTTTTGTCCCATACTGCGTCAGCAATTTCGTATGTATGATCTGGAGTAGGGTTTGCCGCACGTGAATAGTATACAGTTGTATCTGTCGAATCATGCTGTTCTCTAGTAAATTCAACTTGAGGAAAATCTGCTTGATCGATGTTCATACAAAATGTACTTGCAATAATTGGATGTGTTTTTGCATCAATTGATACTGCATATGCGCCTGCACCTGCTTGAAGTATTTGTTGTTCTTCAGTATTAGGATCACCGTCATCTGCTATCCAACCATTTTGTAATAGTGGTTTATTAGTCGCACTGTCTATTACAATCCAAAGTTTTGAAGGTCCTGTATATGTAAAAGTTGTTGATAAACCTAATTCATTGGTTTGATACAGATACTTATCTGGAAGATCGTATTCAAATGTAAATGTTATTTCTTTAACTGCCATTTTTTATCCTATACTATTAATTATGTTGTATACCATGTAATTCTAACCATTCCTGGTGTTCCATATGAACCACAATGACAACCACCTGACCATCTTACGTAAGTTGCACCACCTTGTCCTGGAACATATGTAGAGTGCAATCTTGCAAAACCTGTATAATCTGATGCCGCACAGTTAACAAAAGTAGCAAAACCTCTATCACCGCCTTGGACACCAACTGTACCACCGCATTTGTTAAACAATCCGCCTGGGTATGGAAAGTGAATTTTGTGACAACAATGTCCGCCACATGCTCTGTGTTGCATCCATCCACGCACACCACATACCATAAAGTCACCACCACTTGCTTCAGCAGGGTTATCATTTATACAACAATTACAGTTCCAAGCACGACAACAGCAATAACCTGTTACGTAACAACCACAACCTGGGAAACAAAATGAACAACCTGGTTTACCACCAGCCGCACACATGTTTACATTACACCCTGTAATAGTTGAACGACATCCTCTAAATCCGTTTCTACCGTTATGACAACAACTTTGTTGTCCTAGACATAAGTCGTAACACCATCCTGCTGTTACAGGAATTGATTTACGTGCATAAGCGCCACCTCCACCAGGAGCACCGTTCATACAACAACATGAAACACCACCTCCACCTCCGCCGCCGAAGGTTTCAAATGTTGCTCTTGTTGCGTCTTGAGGTACAATAAATGCAAAACAACAATCAAATTGATAGTTGCCATGAGAAGTGTCACCGTTGTGACAGTGTCTTTGGTATATAAAAGTACAACCGGACGGTAAGTCTGTAACAGACTGGCCGGCATTTAATTTTAATTCGCTTACATATGAACTTAAAGTTGCCATGTTAATATTTACCCCTTACGTTGTACATTCGTTATATGTTATTCTTACCATACCAGCAGTTCCAGGGTAGCCATAACAGCAACCATCACCGCATGATGTAGCAGTTGGTCCACCAATACCTGGTGTCCATCCAGTGGTTCTACCTGTTGTCCACTGTCCAATAGTTGGATTACATCTTGCCCATTCTTGGTTACAAGCGTTACCATTGATTTGAGAACTAACAAAACCACCTGTTAAGTTGTTTAATCCGCCTGGATAGTGAAATAACATTTTCCAATAACATGATCCACAAGTACATTGTGCCCATGTAGCACTAGGTCTTCCTGGAGAACCAGTGTCAGATCCATAGTGGCATCTGCAACATAAACAACACATTCTATCTGTGTAGTAATATCCACAGTTGTTACCTAAACAGTTAAATGCACCCCAATGTACAAAACAACATGCTTGTCCTGCGTTACCACCGTCTGCACAAAAATTCGTTAATCCGTTACCTGTAACATAACCTTTACAACCTAAAATACCGCAACAGCATTGAGCACAACACGTAGCCGGTCCTGGATATAAATCGTAACAGTCACCTGCTGTAAAATCACCTTCACTAGCGTCTAAACATTTTACTGCCCAAGCCGCCGAACCACCTGGAGGTCCTGCTGAACATCCACATGCTCCACCACCTGAGCCGCCGCCGCCCCATACTTCCATTTTCATACAATTTGTATTTGCTGGTACACACCAGTACAACATACAAGTATCACCGTATGAACTATTACAATAACATGTACAAAGAGGTCTGAATGTCATAGTACAGTTTTTCGTAATAGGTTGTAAGTCTGCTACTGCAACTGAACCTATAAGTGATCTTAAATTTGCCATATCAATCCTTTACCTACTTTAAATTAATCCTTACAAAGCCAGGTCCACCAGGGCCACCGCAATAACAGTTGCCTCCTAATGCTGACGCTGAAGAACCACCTTTACCTGGTGCCGCATGGTGATCATCACCTGCTCCAATTAGTCCTCTACCTGTTGCACAACCTGCCCATGAACCATGGTGGTTGTATGCACAAAATCTAATAAAGTCATATCTGTATCCACATTCATCAAGCATACCTGGAATTGTGTTTAAGTGTTTATACCAACAAGAGTTGTTATCTTTACATTGTGTTTGAATACCGCCTAATTTTCCTGGGAAGCCGAAATCGCCATCAAACCAACATGCACAACAACTTTCATATCTTGGATCCATAAATGTACCACAACCACTTGTACCTTGATCACATTGGCCATCTAAACATTCAAACATGAAACATTTTGCATCACCTGGTTGTCCTCCTTCAGCACAGAAGTTAGGCGCGGCTGTTATTCCGTCTGCCTTTCTAAGATAACCATTATTAATGTAAGTTTTACATCCTCTATATCCACAATCTCTGTTAGGTGAACAGCAAGCCGGTGGAGCAATACAAATTCTATATTCTGTTTTACAAGTTCTGATATCAATACAATCTAGTCTAGAGTAAGCGCCTGCACCTGCTCCAAATCCCCACATACAACAGCATACGCCGGCACCGCCGCCTCCGCCGCCCCACATTTCAATTCTTAAAAAAGCAATATCAGGTTCCGGAGTCCAGCAAAATTCGTGTTTACATTCATCTCTGCGGTGATCAACACCACAAGTTGTAGCAAAAGCAACAGTACAATCATCATATTTGTACTTAGGCATAGAGGGATTGTTTGGATCAAAATCCTCTTGCATTGCTTTATCTAATAAACTTTTTAAGTTCGCCATTTAAGTTTCCTCTATTCTAGATTAATTGTAACACTATTAACTACTTAATAGTACCCAACCGTATGATGCGCCTGAATACATTACAGTTACGACAGCATTGTTAATGTTTAAAACCAAATCTTCTGTTAAGTTTTGAATTTTTGAACTATTCCTTGCTAGTGTAACGTTATTTGTACCAAACGATCCTGTTACGTCTACGATTTGGATTGTGTCACCCTTAACTAGACTAGCGTTCGCTGGTAATGTAATTGTAAACCCTGCACTGCTTGAATCGCATAGAATTCTATCGTTAATTCTAGCATTATAAGCAGAACTTTGTTCAGTAATTACTGCGCCACTTGTTCCAGTTGTAGTAATATATCTTCCCATTGTTATATCCTTTTTCTAATTGTATTTAGCCATTACGCCGCTGTTTCAATACCCATTACAATCACCGATGTTGCATCTGATGATGAATAAGCAACTATTCTTTTTCCTGCATCTAGCACTAAGCCTGTTCTTTCAAGAACCCCTTTTGCCATAATCTCTGTATCAAACTCAACATATTCTGCATTAGTCGGTGTATCGGCTGATGCAACCGCAAGTCTAATTGCCGCGGCAGTGTTGGATCTGTTACAAAAAGATACTGTGACAACAGCATATGTGCTGGCAGGAACTGTATATGCGACAACATTTGTACCTGCTAGTACGCTTGTAATGTCACTTGCACCTAATCTTCCTGTAGCCATTGTTTACTCTCCTTTTTCCTTTTGTTAACTTAATAAAAATCTTTGTAATGCTACTGCATCACCATCAATGCCGCCTGTAAAGTTCATTTTGGCTTTGACTTTAATCTCAACACCAGTGGTTGTATCAATTTGATCTTCTTTAATTTCAATAACACCTGCTGTTAAGATATTTACGTTTAATTCAGAATTACCACCACCAATTTGGGCATTAATAAATGTTCTAATTGCTTTCTGTGTTGGTACAATATTATCCGAATCTGCCGCAAAAGTGCCGTCTGTACTGAATTCAGTAATAACTGCACCTGTTCCACCTAGTTCAACCGAACCCAATGAAAGTTCATTTAGTCCTGCAACGTTAAATGCATCAGCATCAAGTGTTGCAACACCAGTACTTTGTTCAACACTAAACAAGTCGCCAACTCTAAAGTTACCATCTTGGTCAGTACTTGTAAAGAATACTCTTCCGCCGCCACCTTGTACTGTTTCACTTGCTGGTACCGGTGCTATAAGTGGTATTCCTGGATAGTTAGTGTTTGCAAAGTTTCCTGTTCCAATATCTAGGAAGTCATGTCCAGTTAAACGTACCTGTGAATATCTAATACGCATTTCTAATGGATCCGCATGCGGTGGTGCTGTATCTACTGGTATGTTTGGAGATACTTGTAATTTAGCACTGTATTTTCCTTGTGCGTTTGGTCCTTGTAGTTCTCTAACAACAACTAGTTTGTAATAGTTTCCAGATAAGTTATCAAATGTAACATTCGATCCCGCTTTTGGTGATGCTGATAATCCTTCTACAAATATGTTTGATCCATTTTGGAATTTATCAATACTACCATCACCTGCTAGTGTAGCACTTGCAGTTTCGTATGCACTACCTCTACTAATAAATGTTGGTTGTGCTAATGCGCCGTCTCCAATTCTTAATTGTACTGGAGCCTCAATAGTATTTGATGGATCAGTAATTGTAATATTTGGAGGTGAACTGTAACCTGAACCTGGCTCAAAAATTCTCATTCCAGCAATTTTGCCAGTTGCAACTCTTGCTCTAACAAATGCTTGTGCGCCTGCTCTAATTAATGCTCCATTTCCTGAACCATTTTGTAATGCAAACCATGTTGGTCTACGTCCTGGGTTACCAAATGCTAGTGCAGAATAGTTACCGTTTGTTTTACCGTTTGTTTTACCCTTCCAGTATATGCCATCTTTTGTAATTGATGATTGTGAAGTATCTCTAACACCGTCGGCGTCGAAAGTTAAATCCGCCGCCCCACCGCCACCTAAGTTTGCATCAGGAATTGTAATAGTTTCATCATCAATAAAGTTTTGTCCTTCAGTTTTTATTGTCACTGTTGCGGCGCCTGTGCCATCTACAACTACTGTAAATGTTGCACTGTTACCACTTGCCGCAGTATTATATTCACTTGTACCTATTTGATAAGTTCCAGCACTTCTACTTGCATCAGCGGCTCCAATATTGTCAATGGCCTTAAGTTGACCATTTCTACTAGCAGTCCAAAGGAATACTCCTGCGCCATATTCTAGTAATCCGTCGCCGCCACCAATTGAACTGTCAGCAGTTGTATCAATAACTGTCTCTACCCAATTAGTACCATCTAAACTATAAAAACCTTGTGTTCCCTTATCGCCAATCATTAAGTATCGTCCATTACCATAAGCAATATCTTTTACTTTAGTGTTAGTATCTGTGAATGCCGGGAATGCTTTTTGATTCCAAGTAATACCATCTAGTGATTGTAAGAATGTAGCGTCATCACATATTACAACAAATTCATTTAGACCAAATATAATCTTTTTCCAGGCTTTTGCAACTGGAGCAGTAACTTGTGTCCAAGATACTCCGTCTGCACTGTATTGGAATTTAGTACTAGTCTCGGTATCTTCAAAGCCTTGTGTTGCTCCTGAAATCATTACATATTTTTCTTTAGCGTATACACAACCAGTAGCATCAAAAGCCGCCCATGTACCATTAGTAGTTGTAGTCCATGTAGCACCGTCATCTGTTGAATATGCAACTTCGTTTGTATCTTGTGCCGCACATACCCATGTCATAGTACTGTCATCACCTGCGCCGTATGCTAATGCTGACCATCTTCTTGTTGCAGGTAATGTACCACCTGAGGCCCATGTAGTTCCGTCCTGTGAGAATATTGTTTGATTTGTGTTAAAACCTACTGTAATAAATCTATCATTACCATATGCTATTGAATTTCTTGTACTTTGTAAACTTACACCGTAACTTTGTTGTGTGCTTGAAAATGGTGGTTCACTAATTGTAACTCTTGGTTCAATTTTGTATTTTGTTGTACCATCTAATATTGAAGCAATCGTTGTTCCAGGAACAAAGTGATCCCAACCAGGTTGTCCGTCACTTTCTCTGAAAACTGTTGCATCTTTATTACCTGCATTGTACAAACCTATATACCCATATTGTCCAACACCTAAACCACTTGTAAGAATAATTCTCATTCCGTCATAATCGCCGGTGTTTCCTGTATCTGTGTTTGAAATTCTAATACTAGTTGTATCACCAAACTGTGCAGTATTTTCTGCAAATCCGTAATCTGCACCACCAAAATCGCCTTCGCCGTCTGCATCTTGATCAGTGTTTAACATTCTTACATCAAATAATGCTTGATCTCTAAATTCGTCGCCAAGTACAGATGCACCGGCACCATCACCAGTAACAGTGTAAGTTACATTTTCGTAATTAATACCTGCATTATCATAAAATAATGATAATACTTTATCTTGGTCAGTTAATACTTCTCCTACTAGTGCTTCAGAATATCTATTGTTTACTGTTCCGTCAATAACAGTTTCAGTAACGTCAACTCCTTCTGCTACACAACCAAATGTACCATATGAACTGTTACCATTTGTAGCACGAATCTTACCACCGTTTTCTGCAAGGTAACCAATGTGTCCGTAGTATGAGAACACAGAAACAAGTTCTGTTCTACCTAAGTTAGTACACCATACTCCAATACCGTCGGAAATAATCTGTGTAAAGTCGTTTGATACAATAGAGTCATTACCGCTATCGTGTAATGCACCATCAATTTTACAACCTACTGCCGCAGTACCAAATGTTGATACGTTTTGTATATATGGAGATTTATTAATAATATATGTTCTATCATCTGCTGGACCCCAACCTGGATCAAGCGATGTAAATGCACCTGCTGTTGGACGTTTAGTTCCATATGCGTTATCTGCTCCAAGTACACCTGTTAAACCATTCAATGAACAGTTACGTAATCCTGTTCCATTTCTTAAGTAGAACATATCTTCAGTTAATGAGCCGTCAACTGCATTTGAATAGAACCTTGCCGCAAATGTTGTAGCATAAGTTCCGCCATATACTAAGTCATAAATTACAGCATCAATATAATCTCTAATATCATCTTTACAACTTGCAACGCTGTAAGTGTATGCTGGATATGTTGCTGTAATGTAAGCAGTTGCTTCTTCTGCTAAAAATTCTTTGTTTAGATAAAGTGATCTTGCCGCATGGTGAACATTTTGATCTGCACTTCTAACATTACCGTTATAATATACTGTTCCGCCACTTGTATAACTTTCGTATCCTGTACTATCAACTGCTCTAGTCATTCTAAAATCTTCATATAACGCAAACGTTGTAGTAGTAAGCACGTCAACATAATACATACGATCATTTAATTCAATCATGCCAGCAACATTTTTAATGTTTATTAATGCTCTGTCATACAATCCATGAGCAGTACTTGTTTCAATCACTGCAGGATTTGCTCCAGTAATAGACAATATTGATTTTGTCGACTGTCCAGTAGTCATTGTAGGAGCAGTTGAATCTTGACTGTCATTTCCTGCAAAATAATTAATGTAATCAACTACATGTTGTAATTTTGCTGTAGCCAATGTACCTTCAGTTGCAGTTCCATATGGTAATGCTTGTACTTGAGTTTGTGTATTGGCAGGTGTTTTAGTAACAGAAGTACCTTGTACAATGTTACTCACTAAATCTTTAACTCTTGTAATACCTGCAATACTATAAGGTATATCAGATCTTTGTGTGTAATCTGCCGCTGTACTTGGTTTAATTCTTGTTGAACGAAGTTCATCACCAACAACTGCTGTGTTTGCAGGAACTCTAATTGGAAGTACTTCTTTATATTCGCCTGTTTTAACAAATACAGTTTTTTGTACTTGTTCTAATGCTGGAATACCTGTTTCTACACCTGCTGTAATAGCATCAGTAATAATAGCAACTAAACTATCAATAATTCCTTGTGCTTCTGATTCTTCAACTGTTGAATCTTTACGTTGCACAACAACAGGAGTATAACTGTTTAATGTTTGATAATTTGATGCTGGATCTAAATTAGTGATCACTGCATCAATTACAGTTTTAGCATAGTTAAGTGCCGCAACTGTTTCTGTTTCTTGTCCTGCTACATAACTTAATCCTGCTTTAGTGAAGTAAGCATAAGCCGCCTCTCTTGATTTTGTATTTCCACCATGTGATAAATCCCAGATAATAGAGTCAATCATAATACCTACATCTCTATAACATTTGTCTTTGTTATAAGTAAATGATCCGGTAAAAGGACTAATAGTGTTAGTAACTTGATAATCAACCCATTCAACTGCTTCACGTTGTATAAATTGTCTATTTTCTTTTAATAAATTTGTTGCATTTGGTCTTAACACACCTTTTTCAATTGCTTCACATGCAAAACGTATAGTTTTAAAAGGTCTATCAAGTGTAGAACCATAACTTGGATATGTTCCATCAACACCTGTCGTACCTACATAGTATACGTGATCTGTTCTTCCCCAATATTTCCATGCTGGTAATAATGTTGAGTCAACTGTTAATACTTGTCCTTCTGCTCCAATTGGTAAACGTGCAGGACCTGCTCCATTGTAAATTAATATGTCACCGTCTGTTGTTAAGTTAGAGCCTTCTGCACCACCTGCTAGTAGTTTGTAATAAGTACCTGAAACATCTAAGTCTGGTCTTTTTTGACCAATTGCTTGATTTGATTGGTGTGCTTGAACAACAACATATGAGTTAACTCCGTGATAAACAACATCACCTAAAACATAATCAGTAATGTTTGCCCAGTCACCTTTCCAAGCAAATCCTTCATTTAGTTTAGTCCAAAATAAAGTTTCACTTGCAGGATTTTTTGCAACACCTTGATGATCTTGAATACACATGTATGTATATCCACCTAGTCTTACAACATCACCTACTAGATAATCTTGTAAAGTTGAGTCATCACCGTAGTCTCCTCTAAAGTTATAACCTTTTAAGTATAGTTTCCAATCTGATGCATTATTATAAGGTGGACGACCACTGTGATTAGTTCTTGCTATATAAGAATAGCCACCATATGTTATAATATCACCTGGTTGATATACTTCTCCGTTTGACCATGAATCTTCATATTCTAATCCAGGTACAAACATTGACCAATTAGATTCGTCTGTTGCAAAACTATTAGTTGCAGTGTGAGCACCTGTACAAATCCAAATGTTTGCTCCATACTTGGCGATATCATTTATTCTATATCGTGTACCAGTTTGCCATGTACTTCTGTATTCAATACCTTTATGGAAGTGTTGCCATTTTGATTGATCTACTTCTAGTCCATCAGCAAGTGTAACTGCTGATTTATGTCCTGTAATACAAACATAAATTTGTCCACCATACTTAACAAGGTCGTTTAATTTATATCTTATACTTACGTCCCAATTATTTTTCCAATCAAAACCTTCTGAATAAATGTTCCAGCGATTTGCTACCGAAGCAATTCTAAATGTTACGTCTGCGGCTCCACCGCCTCCTAAATTTGCATCTGTAATTGTTAATACATCACCAACAGTATAACCAGAACCATTGTTGGTAATAGAAATCGCTAAGCCGCCAATATTGTCAACTACTGCTGTAACTATTACTCCTGTACCTGTACCGCCTGTTGGAATAATATTATTGTATGTTCCTTGTGCTCTTGCCGCGTCCGCCGATGAAACTGTATCAATAGTAAGTGCTTTACCGTCGTTGTCAGATTCTAAACCATCGTCGTCACTTGTTGCTGTTGAAGATGATGTATGATCATCAATACATACATAAACTGTTCCGCCATATTTTACTATGTCATTCTTTTTGTAACGTGTGCTTACTGTCCAGTCACTTTTGTATGCAAAAAATTCTGCATAAGTGTCCCAGTCACCTAAGTTAAATTCTAAACCTTTTGTAATAGTATCGGCTGATGTATGGCCGTTGTTTGCAATATATAAAAAACCACCGTACTTAACAATGTCACCAACTTTGTAGTAAGTGCTTACTGCCCATTCATCTTTCCATGCTGAACCATCTGCAAAAATATTCCATCTAGTTTGACCTAAGTCATTATAAAAATCAGCATCAGATGTGTGAGCGTCTGTACAAATATATACTTTACCACCGTATCTAATTACATCATCTTTTACGTATGCAGTACTGGTTGCCCAGTTGTTCTTCCATACAAATTTAATTCTTCCTAATAGAAATTCAGCCATGTTTTGCTCCGATATTGTAGTTATTTATTATATTATCCACCATAACCATTATAGTCTCCTCCAGATTCTTCTTGTCCACCAAAATCGTCTGATATAGCAATGTCAGTACCAAAAGCAAAAAATGCTCTTGCCGCCATATCACCGCCTACACCACCTTCAAATGTTAGTTTTGCTTTCATTTGTATTGGTACTCCGTCAGTAGTTTCAAGACCCTGACCACTATCACCTGATGTAATTACACCAGCAGTTACTTTGTTAACATTAACAGAACTACCACCACCTGTAATACGTGATTTAACATATGCTGATACTGCTTTTTGTGTTGGTACAATCGAATCACTATTTCCTGTGAATAATGGATCGATACTAAATTCTCTAATTACTGCACCTGTTCCGCCTAATGTTACTCCACCTAATGATAATTCAGATAATCCTGATAGATCAAACTGATCAGCATTAATTGTAATAATTCCTGATGCTTGTTCAACTTCAAATAATTCACCAACTCTAAAGTTACCATCCTGGTCAGTTGAACTGTAGAACACTCTACCGCCATCTGCAAATTGTGTTTCGTTAAATTGTTTAACTGTGTTTGCATCAGCATCAGTGTAACCTTCTAGATATCTTATAGGATAACGTGTTGAATTTTGATTTCCAGTACCAATATCTAAGAAGTCATGGAATGTTAATCTTACCTGACTGTATTCTTCTCGAATTGTTATTGCAGTATTATGATCTGGTGATTCATCAACACCCATTTTTGGACTAATTTGTATTGTAGCACTAAGATCTCCAAGGTCACCTGTTAGGTTAGTAACTTTTGTAACTAGATAAATTTTTCCTGAAATTCCTGTTACTTGTAAGTTTGCTCCTGGTCCAGGTTCTCTAGTAAGTCCTGTTATATTAATTTTGTTACCTGTTTGGTATATATCAGCAAAGCCGTTTCCAGTCACTGTTGCTGTTGCACTTCTAAATTTAGTTCCTCTATCTCTAAATGATGGTTGAGGTAAAACTCCGTTAGCAATTCTTAATTTAACAAAAGGATCTGCTGTTGCTAATGGATCGCTGACTGTCATACTTAAATTATCTGTTTCTTCAACTGTTATAGATTGTACAACACTTGCATCTGTTGAACTTCCATAATACAATGTACTCGGTGCATCGTATTGAACTTCGATTTCAATTTTTCTTATAAGGTAATCGTCGAAGTCTGCAAGATAAGTTGCTCTACTTACAGATGTTGAGCCTAGAATATATCTTACATTGTCCTCATACACAGTAGTTTTTGCTAAATCACTATAGAATAACATCGGATGAGGATTGTCTTGAACTACTCCTTCGACAACTGCACCACCATATTTTAATACTGATTCATCACTAAGATCATAAATGTATTTTCGACCTTCAGTAATTGTTAACGTTGCATTTTCAACATTGTCAATTGTATAAACATCTGCTGTGTCTGCTGTGTTTCTACCAAATGTAACTGTAGAATTATTTACAACATTTGATAGTTCTGATTCATATCCACTACCTGGATCGTAAATCCAAAATTCGCCTGCTCTAGTATTTCTTACAAACATTCTTGCAAATGGTCTTCTACCTGCTTGAATTGAAACAGCATTAACTTCGCCTGCTCCTTGTAAAGGACTACCACTACCCATTAAAATAAATTTATTAGAATTATTTGGAGTTCCTATTCCGACCGTTGTCCAATTAGCAGTTATTGGTAATGTTTTTAAATCCCATACTAGTGCATTTTCACTAATTGCAAAATCAGTACTATTAGGTTTGAACGCAACATAAACACCTTGTCCATAATCAACAATCCAGTTACCTGTTGATGGTAACTTTGAAGTAAACTCATTAAATTTTCCTAGCCCGCCTGTTGGATTAATCCAAACACTATCACTTCCGCTCATAGTAGCAACAAAAATATTATTACCATATGTTAAACTTGAAATATTAGACATATCGCCTGATTCAGTAAAGTGTTCGACCCACTCAGTATTACCTGGAGTCTTTGTATAAATTCTTTGTTTACTTGAATCCCAATCACCTGATATTGCTACAAAAGTTCCTGACCCGTAAGCCATTGCTTTTACTCCGCCATCATATGATTGGTATGAAGGAAGATTTCCTAGTGTCCACGTAAGACCATCATCTAAACTTTGAAAATACTCTGGCGAACCGTCTGCTGTAACTAACCATTCACTACGTCCGTCAACTCTAACAACTGCATACGAACTATCAGTTTGTACTCCTGATCCTGTACTATTATAATTTACATAGTAAACTGGTGTTCCAACAAGTGCCTCTGGCACTGTCCATGTTACCCTACGTGTATTTGCCGCATCAAACCCAGCAACATATGCCGCTAAATCTGCAACTTGTACATTGTTTAAGAAATATTTTATTCCGTCTGTAATTGCATTACCACTACCATTAATTCCTTCTGGAACCAAACTAAAGTAAATCGGACATCCTGTATTAGAAGTATCATTTTGATTAAAGGTGTAAGTGTTACCTTGTACAACTTCGATATCCGGTGCAGTGTTTACTGCTCCATCGAAATGATACAACGGATTATCTCCAGGTACTGAAACTGTAACCTTAAATGTTTGTTCAATAGTTGGGTTATCACCGTAAGCAATATGTCTTGTTTGTACTGTACTACTATCGTTTGTAACTTCATGAAGTGTCCAGTTTTCTCCATCACTTGAAACTGCAACAATACCTTCTTTTGCAACAGCGGCCCATTTTCCGCCACCGTATGCTAAATCTTGCCATGACCAAGAACCATTATTTTGTGGAAGATTTGATCCATCAAACGTTCCTTGCGACCATGATGTTCCGTCATTACTTGAAATAAAGTTTGGTGTTACTGCTGAACCAAATGAACTTTGTGCAATAGCAACATATTTTCCATTACCGTATCTAACTTTTTTATAATCTAACGGAGTGTTTACATTAATTGCTGTAGATGCAAACGGAGGTTTATTAAATTCAACTCTAGGTTCAATTTGATAAAACGCAGTATCACCTAACGATGTTTCAATTGGAGTTCCTGAAATCCAGTGATCCCAACCTGCTGTCCCATCTGATTCTTTTAATACATATGCAATTTTTGTAGACGGATCATAGTTTTGTATATAACCGTATTGTCCTTTACCTTTACCTTGTGTAATAAAGATTCTTTTACCATCATATATTCCAGAACTATCCTCAACAGTATCAGTTGCACTCAATGTAATAGATGTTGCATCGCCATCTTGGGCTTGTCCTGTTGTAATACTAAAACCTTGTCCGCCCGGAGTTGTTGAATCACCTGGATCTAACAATCTAATTTGCGAAAGTGCTTTATTTCTAAATTCGTTAAATTCTACTTCGAGTCCACTACCTGTACCTGAAAATGCATCAATGTCTGCTGATGAATAACTTTGTCCTGCATGTGTATATCCAAGTAAGTATACTTCGTTGTCTAAATCTGTTAATACGTTTGCTACTGTTGCTCCATTTTTTCTGTTATTAATATTTGCAGTAATTGGTGTTTCTGTTAAATCATAACCTTCAGCAACTGAACCAAAATCACCATACGAATTGTTTCCGTTTGTAGCACGAATCTTACCGCCTGTTTCTGCAAGGTAGCCAATATGACAATAATATGTAAACACTGACACAAGTTCCGATAGACCGCCATTAGTAATCCACATACCAATACCGCCACTGATTACTTGAGTAAAGTCGTTAGCAACAATTGATCTATTACCGCCATTGTGTAGTTGTCCATCAACTTTCATACCCACACATTCTGTACCAAAAGTTGATACATTTTGTACGTATGTAGATTTGTTTGTTACCCAAACTGTTGAATCACTTGGGCCTGTGCCTGGATCTAAACTAACAAAACTCGGTCCACCATTGGTCGGACGTTTAGTTCCGAAACCGTTAGTGGCTCCTAATGTTCCAACTAACCCCGATAGTGTACAGTTTCTAATACCACAACCATTTCTTACATGGAACATATCAATTCCTTCGTAGCCAGCCGCTGGTTTAATTCTTGTTGAACGAAGTTCGTCACCAACTATTGCTACGTTACTTGGAATCTTAAGTGGAAGTATTTCTTCATATTCTCCTGTTGCAACAAATACTGTTGCTGGAGCACGATTAATTTGATCAGATAAAATCCAATCTAGTGCATACTTGATAGTCTTAAATGGATTTTCTAAAGAAGCACCTTTATCAGGAGCATCAACTCCAAAACTACTTACATAAATTGTCTTAGGTGAAGCACCAAGTAAATCCCATTGTGGACCTTGACCTAAACTTGAGTCTGCGTTTGTTTGAGGTAAACCTTTAAGTACGGTTCCTAAGTCACCAATCTCTTTACGCTCGTTGGATCCTGCACTATAAGTTTTAATATCACCGGGTCTTGCTAATACGTTAGTTTTAATACCTTGTACGTAAACTTTCCAATAACTTGAAGTAAGTTGAGCAACATCATAGTCTGGTCTACTTCCTACCGTATCTGCTGTATGACTTCTAATACACTGATATGCTGTTCCTGCCCAAAGAGCAACGTCGCCTAATTCATATAAATTAACACTTGAATCTTCTGCAAAATCGTCCCATGGTCCTCTAAAACCTACACCCGGCATTAATAAATCCCAATATGTGCTTCCACTTATTGAAATAACTTGAGTACCGCTCATGTTACTATGATTGTAACATGCAAAATATAATGTTGCAGGAGCGTCTGCTTCAATTTTAACTCGTGTTTGTCTAATCGTTGCCGCATTAAACCCACTATTGTAATCTTCTAGAGTTGCAACGATTCTATCATCAAGAACATAAACAGTTTGCACGCCTGCAAATTGTTCATTGCCTCCGGCGCCTGTATTTAAAAATCCATTAATTGCATCTGCTGGATATATCGGGTGTCCGTCATTACTAGGATGAGACTGATCGAACACGTATGTATTACCTCTAATAAATGTTTGATCTGGATGTAAATTATCGTCCCAATAATATCTGTTTCCACTTCCAGGATTTTTTACAGTAACCTTGTAAGTGTCTACTGCTCCACTGTCTGGCTTCTCGCCTGTGCTATCTACAACTGCCCAATATAAGTAACCGTTATTTCTAACAACGTCACCAACTTTATATGGAGTTGCGGCATTATAATCTTGTTTAAAGTTGTACCATTCACTTAATATGTCCCAGTCATTAACTGATGTAGTTGGATTTTGAGCAATGTTAAAAGTTTTACAATAGTAAGTATATCCACCATACATTACAATATCACCAGGTTGGTAATTTATAGTTTCTGACCATTCATCTTCTAAGGCCATGCCAGCAACATATAACAACCAGTTAGAAGTATAATCTTTAAACAACGGATCTGCTGTTTCTGTATCTGTACCTGTAACTGTATGAGTTTGCGTACAAACATAAACTTCTTGACTAATACGAATTAAATCGCCTAGTTTCCATTTAGTTGTATTAGCAGTACCTCCTACTGCATGAGCAGTTGGAGCAAGCCAATTTCCTTTATATTCAATACCCGGAAGTACTAAATCCCACCAACCTTCGGTGTCTAATTCATTTTCAAAATTGGTAGTTGATGTATGTTGTGTATTTGAACGATAAAGATATCCGCCGTATCTAACAAGATCTTTTGGTTTATAATTTACTGCACTAGACCATTCATTAAGCCAATCATCTGATGAAGCAACTTGTGACCAGTTTTGTACATCTCCTGTTAATCCCGAAACATTAGTACCACTAGTATGACCAGTAATACATCTCCAAACATTTCCACCATACCGTACTACATCACCCGGTTGGTATGCTGTTTGTCCTTGCCAATCACTTTCCCAGTGACTTCCAAAAACGTGTAATGTCCAGTATAATACATTGCCAGATAATCCAAAATCAGCATCTGTACTTGCAGTATGACCTTGAACACATCTCCAAATGTTACCTTCACGTTCTACTAGATCATTTATAAAATATCTATTCGGAGTGATTGTGATTACATCATTTCCAGTGTCTGGATCAGTTGTTGTTACTGAAGTACTAGGAGCCCAAGCGCCGGTCCATTTGTAACCTTCGCTCATTACTTCCCATTTAGTTGTTGCCGCAGTTCCTGTAACTGTTAAACTTTGTACAACTCCTGGAACAACAAGATTATTTTGTGTTTCATTATCAACTGTACTAATTTCAACTACAGCGTCATTTGTTACTCTTACGCCGCCTAGTTGATCACCTGGAATAGTAAATTTTTCTTTGGTAACATAATTTCTACCACCATCAGTAAGTGAAACGCTATACTTGTCACCTGTTCTAGTAACTGTAAATTGTATTCCTGTTCCATCGACTGTTGTGTTTGATCCACCTGCATCTGCAGAAAAATCAAATGCCGCATTAATGTTATCTGAAGCACTGTAAGGTGCAGGATATGTAAATGTATAAAGGTAATCAAAGTAAAAATCTGCGTTAGATATATGTGCAGATGTACAGTAATATACATTGCCGTTTACAGTGATAATATCATCAAGTGCATAACTGATACCGGCTTCCCAGTCTTTTCTGTACTTGTATGTAAATCTATCTAATTTAAATTGTGCCATTTTTTACTTCACCTATATTTAACTATAATCATAAGGGTCATTTACTCTTGCGACTAAATTTCCATCTTGATTAATATAATAATTAATTTTTTGATAATCCCATCTATATTGTTCATATTTTAGATTTTTGTAAACTTTTTCATGATTAACATCTCTGCCTTCTAAAAAATCTTGTCCAATATCAAAATCATTGTAGTTTTCTGTAATATCACCAGGAACATTAATCTCAATTTGATCATTTGGGTTCAATTGGTCAACTGTTGCAAGATACATTGATCCATCATCTTGTTTTCTTAAACCATAGAAATAACGTGTTCCCATTCCGTCTATAACTTGGTTTACATTTGCTCCTACATAATCAGCCATTTTATTCTCCTATTAAGATTGCTCCGCATAACTTACAATTACATCTACGCTGTCAGCGAAACTTGATGATACTTGTAACGTGTGATCTTGGTCTAATACTAATTTTTCACCGCCATTAACAATTCTTGCAGAACCATTCGGTGGAAGTGGAATATCTTTTGCATAATACGCAGTAACACTTCCTGGATCCTTAACAAATACATTGCCAAGCACTGTTGAATCTTTTTTATTTGTCATAGTCATTCCAATTACAATAATTTTTCTTCCAGCCGCCACTGTTGCAACATCAATTGGTAGTTTTCCTACGTCTGCTATTACTGCTGTTTTTAATAAGTTTGCCATGTTTTCCTATCCAAATAATAATGCGTTAATAAATGATAAATCTTCTGCTTCTGCAAAAGTAATACCACCACTTGATCCAACTACTGACGACCAAGTAACACCATTCCAAATTTCTAATTTACCACCTTGAGTATTATATCTTAATAACCCTGTAGCAACATTTGTTTGTGGTCTATCATTGTTGTCACCAACCGGAACTTTAAATCCGTTTGTACCAGTAAAGTCCCAATAACCTTCATTAGTACTACTAAAACTCGAAACACTATCTGCTACAGTATTAGTTATCGTATTTGTACTCTGATCTACTGATAAATTTCCAATAATTATTTTGCCTGCACCATTAGGAGAAAGCGTTAAATTAGCATCTACAGCCTCTGTGCTAATGGTATTTGCATGTATTGTATCAACATTAAATCTAGTAGAATTTAAATCTGCTGATAACGTACTTGCATTGTAAAATCTAAATGTGTCATCATCATTACCTTGTGATAATTCAGCAGTAATATATGTGTCCAAATCTTGGTCAACAACACCACTTACACTACCACCGACTGCATTCCAAAATCCGTTAGCATATAGTTCAAAAACATTTGATGATGTGTTATATCTAAACATACCGTTAACTGGTGCTGACGGTCTAGTTGCTGTTGTACCTGCAGGCAATTTAATAGCATTATTACTGTTAAAGTCTACATATCCTGTACCGTGTGCAAAAATTTCTAAGTTATTATCATTTTGAAATGTTTGTACTGAGTTGTTAATTAACTTAACTTCATCTGAAATAAATGATGTTGCTGTAAATCCATCTTCGTTAACATAAGCAATAGTAGATCCTTTGACATTTAAGTTAATAGTATCTTCGTCTGCTCCAAATACACTTTCAACTGTTACTTTTGTATCACCATCGGCATCACGTAATTCTTTAAATCCTCCGGAAATAGTTAAGTTACCTTCTATAACTACATCACTTGCACCGTCTGGATTAAGTGTTAAGTTTCCTGATGTAGTAATAATTTGATTACCACTAATTCTAATATTTCCTGTTTCAACTTTAGCCGGATCTACTATAGTTGTACTTCCACCATCAGTAAATGTTAATCCACTTAACGAAGTAATATCAAAACTCTGTGCTTCGAATGTTACATTACCTGTTTCTTGATCAACTGTAAATGCATTACCAACTCTAAAATCACCACCTTGGTCAATTGAACTAAACAATACCTTACCGTTGTTAGTTTGTGTAACTTCATTTGCTTGAATTACTTTTGATACATCGTTTTCAATATTTTTACCTACACCCATGTAACCAAAATTATGATTTATAAGTCTTAGTAATACACCTTCACCGTCGGCAACAACTCCTTGATTACCATAAACGTTTGCTGAACCGATTGCTCTAAGTTCTGCACCAAATTGTTTTAAATCAATAAATCCAATTCCTGTTGCAGTACCACCACCTGAAGATGAAATGTCTAATGCAACTACAACATCTTCTGTTACAGTTGTACTACCATTTGTTCCGTCAAAGTGTGTTAAAAATACTGTTGTAGGATCTCCTACAAACTTTGCTGTTGGAGTTGAAAATCCTGAAATATATCTTGGAAGTCCTTTTGTTAATCTAACTTCGTCTACATATCCAACAAATAAATTTGCGTTATTCCAATCTCCACCAATTGCTAAAGGTCTAGAACTTCCATAGTTATTTGCATCTGTATAAGTTGAACCATCTTGTGTGCCGTTGATGAATAGTTTTGTTCCATCATCAGATCTAGAAACTGCAATATGATACCATGTGTTAGGTAATAGTGTAGTAGTTCCAGTAATTACATTGCTACTTCCAACTGCTACGTTAATATTATCATCGTCGGCATATACGTTTATTGCTGTAGTAGTTGCCGCACTTCTCATATCAAACAAATATTTTGTACCTGTAACGTTATCAAAACGGAAAAATGCTTCTACTGTAAAGTTTGCAGTTTCAAATCCAAATTCACTTGTACTTGATATGTCTGCATGATCTCCTGTGCCATCTAAGTATAAACTAGCAGTTCCAAACTTATATTGTGCAGTACTTAATGTTGTATTTCCTGATAGTGAAATAGTTTTTGATTCCCTATCAAGGTTAGTAACCCAACCTGTAACCTTGCCATCAAATGTTAATCTTAGTCTTCCGTCTACAACTTCTTTTGCTTCAATAGTACCTGAAGCAAGTACAGTTGATCCGTCTTCAGATGTTAATGAAACTGTATCAGCAACGTTAAATGTTCCTGCGTAATTAGTTAGGTCAACAATAGTTTTACCGTCGCCGGCTCTACCACTAGTACCTGATTCACCTATAATACCTTTGTCAGCAAAGTAAATGAAACTGTTTAACCATTCACATCTTGCACCGTTAGTCATTAACAAACCGACTGAATTTGGTGTAAAGAAAGTCGAATCATTAAACAACATTGCCGCTTCAATTGAACTAGAAGTAACTAAACTACCATCAATTTTTACTCCACGACCTGCATCACCGCTATCAAATCCATATGGATCACTAGCACTAGTAACTGTTCCTTTGTTTATTACTGTTACATTAATAATATACGGAGATTGTAACGGAACTGTAATTCCTAATGGATCAAATGCAAAGGCATAACCAACATCGTTACCTGAATCATAAAATATATCTTTGATTGATAAATGTTGAATAGTAGTAGCACTGTTTAAATGAAAACAGTCTTTGTTATTTGTTCCTGCTGTAGGTTTAATCACTGTTGCTCTTAAACCGTCTCCGCTAACTGTAACTCCGGCCGGTACTACTAGTGGACATATTTCTGTAAATGTTCCTGCACCAAGTTTAATAACATCTCCGGAAGTTGCAACAGATAACGCATGTTTGAGCGTAAGAAATGCACTATCAATACTAGTACCTTCTTCTGTATCATTACCGTTAACTGTTACATGGTATGTGTTTCCTGCATCATTTAATTGTAAATTTTCAATACGAACTTTACCAGTACCGTTAGCGGCAATAGTTAAGTCTGCATTACTATCAATAGTTTCAATTCTTGAATCTGTAATTTGTATATCATCAATATTTGCTTGTCTAGCATTTACAGTTTTCCAACGCTTACTAGGAGTACCTAGTGTATAAATTTGATCTACATCTGGAATAATATTTGAAATAACATCTGCTTTAAAACTTACAGTATCACTATCAGTATCACCTAGGTTAATATTTCCACCTGCTGTAATATTTCCTGTAGCATATATGTTACCAGTAACATTTGTATTTCCAAGTAATTCAATACTTCCTGTTCCGTTTGGTGCTAGTTCGATCGGAGCATTTGAATCAATAGTACTAATTGTATTGTCGTTCATTTCTAATGAATCGACTCTAATTTTTGAATGATATATAACAGGATCTGAACCACTAGGTGTTAGTTCAATAGTACCTAATGTACTACTAATTGTATTACCTTGAAGTGTTAAGTTACCTGTTGTTGATGAATTTGTTGCAATTATGTTTGTTGCTTGTACTGTACCGTTTACATCTAACTCATAAGAAGGATTGCTTTTCTTAATGCCAATTCTGTCATTAACGACATCTAAATATAATAAATCCGTTTCAAACGCTAAATCCACTCCGTTTCGAAGTAGGTTTGCCTTTAACAACGGACCTGAAATTCGACCGACGGCCATTGTGTTCTCCTTATAAGCGGGGATCCTGTCCCTCTAACCACATTACATTGCGGGTTAACCACAGTTTGTTACTGCAAACATAAACGGTCAAGTCTGCATTGTAAGTATTTAGTCTTGTTTGGGAAAACCGTATGTTAGTAGTTAAAAATTAACCTATGATACTGCCGTCAAATCCGTGCAGTACTGTAACATCTTTACCTAGTGGAACTGCTGAATCAAACTTAATATATTTGTTTCCGCTTCCGTCAATGGTCATTGTGTAGTTGACTCCTGCTATTTGTACTACGTTTTCAACTAGTACAATTACATTTTCAGCGGCCGCCGGAGCAGGATTTAGTACGCCAAATTGTGTTTCTGAAGAATCACCTGTACCTAAGTTTTGTACAATAATATTTCCTGGTCTACTTGATCTAATAGTTTCCCAAGCATTATTAATGTATGCTTCAATTTCACTTATTTGACTGTTATATCTAATAGTACCGTTTACTGGAGCCCCACTTCGTTGGCTAGTATCGCCAGTACCTAATTGTAATCCACCAACAGCACCCTGGAAACTAACTGCTCCAGAAATGTCAACAAATACTGATTTGTCAACTATCATTTTTTTGTTTATTTGTTGCTGTTTTACAAAACGCATGTTACTATACCTCTATTGTTGATATTGTAACTGAAATAGTTGCCGGTGATGTAGTTTGTGCAATGATTTTATCACCTGTACCAAACACAAATTTTTCTGTATCCATGATAAAAGTTTCACCTGCAGGAATTTTAAGTTGGTGCAATATCTTGTTTACATCAGTAGCACTTTGTCCTGATTTAACAATATGTAAATCTAAGAATGTGTCAGCATCAGTTAAGATATTATCACCTGGAATATTATCTGCATCTGCGTAATTACAGAAAATCATGCTAGTTACAGCATTATCGCCTGTTGAAGTGTACACTGTTGTAAGTGTTGCATCTATAAAACTATTTGTTATTGCCATATTTTCTTCCTAAAATATCATGCTCATGAGCATGGCTTTTCTTTTACTAGTTATCTCTCCGTTAGTATTGTTATTTACAAAAAAGAGGCCAGTTCCGCCACCACCTTCTGAATCTACATACACTTTTAAGCGTCCTGCAGTTCCTGTTGGTGTAGAACTTGCTGTTGGTAAACTTAAGATTTCATCAATTACAACTTCACCTGTTCCGTTTGCTTGTATTGTGATCTCGTCATTGGTATTTGTTGGTCTAATTGTAGTATCGTCAAATTCTATACTACCAAATGTCATAATATCACTTCTAATATCTATTCTTGTAATATTATCAATTTTACCAATTAAACGTGAAGAAGCATCACCTGATTGAACATCTTCTGCTTTTAATATAGTATTATCTGATTGAATTTGAGGAATGTTAATAGTTTGGAATGCTGAGTTTACATACTTAACATTTGGAATATCATCGTCTGTTAATCCAGTTTCATAGTTTGTAGTTCCTCTTACACTTAATTTTGCATTTGGTGCATTAGTTCCTAAGAAAACTATATCGTCACCAGTAGTACTAATATGGTTTGTTCTAATTGCCGCTATGCCCGAACCGACCTTAAATGTAAAAATACCTTCTCCAGTACCACCATTTGGCCTAGTATATGACAATGTATCGTCCCAAAGGATAGTTGCATTATCTGCTGTTCCTCTTTCGATATCAAGTCCACTTTGTCCTAAAGTTACACCATTTCCGCTTTCATTTTTATTAAGCGTAATAATAGCATCAACAATTGATAGTTCTTCAGTATCTACTGTTGTAGTAGTACCTTCAACAACTAGGTTACCTGTAACCTTAGTTGTACCTTTTCTAGTGCCTGTATCAAGAGTAATCGTACCCGCACTTGCTGTGGTAATTTTGTAGTCGCCGGTGACTTTTAGAACGTCAGTTGCCATATTATTAGGATCCTATTTTATAGTATTATTTAGTCAAGAGAAAAGGGCAAAGTGTTTTTGCCCTTTTCAATATAACAGTTAAACTGCTACTAACACAAGAATATTGCTTGTTGAATCATCGTCAATTGACCAAGTATAACTGTTGTTATTGAAATCAATCATTCTACGATTCATTACTTTGCGAATATATACTGCACCTTGGCCTGCAACGTATCCTTGTAACGACATTTCATTAGCCGCTAAAGACGGTGTTGATTTATTAACCAATGTACAAATACCTGCGTTACCAGTTCCTGCTGGGTTATCGTTGACTTTAAAAGATGTTTCTGAACGCTGACTTAAAATAATACCAAGATCAGTTGCAGAGTTTGCTCCAACTTTTACTGATACATTTAAGTTCTGTTCATTTGATTCATCACCGCCAGAGGCAGTTGTACCAAAGAAACGTTTATTAAGAGGTCTCCCCATACTTTATCCTTATGCGTCGTCTGTGAAGTCGTCGTCATCTGAGTTAGCAACGTCGTCATCACCAGCCTCTTCAACTTTCACTTTACCTGTCGCCGCCGCCGCAAAATCCCATGCAAGTTTTGTTCCATCTAATGCATTTGATCCTGTTGCACTTGGTTTTGCTACTGTTAAAGTACGTCCTGAAATTTTACTTACACCGTAAGTTTCTGAATCAGAACCTTGTACTGAAATTGACATTTCGCCAGCACTTAAAGCCGCCGGTAATACGCCAGTTTTTAACGTACAAGTAACCTCAGTGTCAGTGGCACCAGTTTCAGCAACTACGAATTTTTTAGATCCTTTTTGTCTGACAATAGTACCTTCTACAACACCTGTTCCATTGTGAAAGTTAACTTTGATTTCATTTGCACCAGCAGTTGCACCGCCAGCCGCTGTTGTAAACAGTCTTTTATTAAGTGGTCTTCCCATGATTTTCTCCTTTTGTTTAATCAATGCCGTTCTAGGGTCTACGCAGTGGATATCTGCATAAGTCCACAAATTGTGGCGCCTAAATTGACAATAGTATTTAGTCTACCCTTGAAAAGAGGTGTAACAGATGCGTTTGTGAGAAAAGTTTTATTGCTTGATTAATTTTGTTTGCTTGGTCTTTGTGTTTTACTAACAGCATATCACTTGGTCGTCTTCTTATGTCTATTTCAATATCAGAAAGTTTACGAATCTCTGTGTTTATACCTGCACAAAATTTTATAATATTAAATCTAAATTCAGGTGCAGTCTTTCCTAACTTCCTAAGTTCCTTTTCAATATCGTGCCAATCCAAAGATGTTTTTATTTCATTCATTACTGTGTATTTATGGAGATACATCAGCCAAAAAAATAGGGCGACCAAAGCCGCCCTATTTGAACTACGTAATCTTAGTGATTAACTGAATGACACGTTAGCAGAAGTAATAGATACTTTGCCTAAGTAGTCAGCCGCGTTACCAAGTGACGATGCAGTGTTTGTTAATTCTACATAACCATATCTAGTCATGAAAGAAACAACTGGCTCAAATGTACCTGGATCAAGTACAACACCAGAAGACATTAACGGAATGTATGGGCAATAGAATGCCGCCGCGTCTGCTTCAGATGAACCTTTATATCCAACTAACACTTGATTGTCGTCTTGACCTGAATCAGCCAAGTATGCGTCAACGTATACTCTCATTGAGTTATTTAAAGTACCTACAAATTTAGTATTTGTTGGTCCTTCAAAAGTACCTTCAGTTGTTCTTGCAAACGCTGAAGTTGTAGCAGACTGTAGGATAGTCAATGCTTGGTTTGAAACCACTGCAAAGTTACCTGCGCCTCTACGTGTACGCTGAGCGATCTTGTTAGAAGTTCTGTTAATTAGAACTGCTAACGCCGCATGTTCGTCACCAACGAAAGTTGCTGTACCACTTACACCTGCTTGGTTGTAAGTTTCTTCAACTGATGCTAATGAACGAAGTGATTGGATGATCTCTTGGTCGATTTCAGCAGTAATTTCTTGTGCTAATGCCGCCATGATTTCAGCCTCTACGTCGATGCCTTGTTGTGCTTGTGCATCTTGTGCCGCTTCAAATGTCCAACGTGCAGATAGTTTACGAGTTTTCGCTTCTACTGCTTGTTTTAAGATTTGAATTGACAATTTATTACCAGGTGTACCCTCTAATGTAGCAGTTCCATCTGCTTTATTAGTAGTTGCGTTACCTGAGTAACCTTCAGCAATTTTGAACGGAGAAAGTGCTTCTTCGCCTGCTGTTGCTGTGTCTGCTGTATCCGAATAACGGACACGTAATGTATGGATCTGTGCTACAGGTCCAGTCATTGGTTGTACACCAACAATCTCATTTGCGATTGTAGTTGGCATAACACGTCTGATTACTGGAAGAATTACACGGTTAAGTGTTGCAACGTTCCCTGCGGATGTTGCACCAGCGGTTGCCGCCTCAGCGAGATACTTACGAGTGTTCTCGAGAGTGACGTCCATAACACCTTTCTTAGATCCGTTAAGACCTTCAAGAAGTGCTTCTTTGGTTTCTTGCCAGTTATGGTTGATATTTTCTGACATTTTTTGTCTCTCCTTTTTAGTTTAATCCCGCTAATCTGCGGAGTTCAATTAAGTTTGAATCAGTATCTTCCTTAATTGTATTTTCTTTATTGCCTGTTATTTCTACGCCTTCATTTAATGCCTTCTTAACTCTAGGTGCCTTGTCTTCCATTACTGCCGGTAGATACTTATCAAATGCTGTGTGCAATTTCTTAGTTTGCACTGACTCCAACAATTCTGACATGATTTCTTTCTTATCAGAACCTAATGGAGATAGCAACTCATTCATCACTGCAACTCTTTCTGCTTCGTCTTTGGCTTTAGAAATTTCTGCTTCCTTAGACTCAACAAGATTAGTCTTCTCTGTGATTGCTTTCTTAGCCTCAGCCAACTCTTCATCTTTCTTGTTAACAAGAGTCATTAACTTTGCAGTTTCTGATTTCTCATTTAAGTAAGATGAACCATATTCATTGGAAAATGCTTCGAATATTTTTCTACCAAAATGGTTTTCTCTAGAAGCCGTGATATCTTCTTTGAGTTGTTTGATTTCTTTTGCTAACTTTTCGTTAACAGCAGATTCAACCACTTTAGCGGACTTTTCAACAAACTTGCTCTTAAGTTCGTTGAATTTTGATTTTGCTTCTTTTACAAGTTTTACCTTGGTTTCTGCAAGATCGTTTTTGTCTTCTGCAAACTCGTTAATTTCCTTTGCAAGGGATTTGACAACAAAGTCTTCGAGTTTTGCAAAGTTTTCAGAGACTTTTTTACGGTCTTCGTTTAACTCTGCAATTTCTTTAGTAAGTTGTTTAAGTGTGAACTCTTGCAACTTTTCAGAATGTTCTGTAACTTTCTTCTTATAAGCAACTCTTGCTTCCGCAAGTGATTTCTTATCTTCAGCAAATTCAGCAACTTCTGATTCTAAACGCTCGGAAACCATGCGATCAATTGCTTCAACCATGTTAGTCTTATCATGCTCGTAGCGATTCGCAAACTCTTCACGAAGTTCTGCAGTAACACTATCACGGTGTTCTTTTACCTTTGAGTCCCAGGCACTAGTAATTTGAGTTTTTACCTCTTCACTAATAATTCCTGTTTCAAAAAGTTTATTAAAAACATCACTCATCGTGTTTCTCCTATTTTACATCCAAGCCGTTAATGACTCGGAGCATTGCTTCTTGTAGATACTTTTGTGCTCTAGTATCTTGTTGTACCTCTGATGCTGTCAACATCGCTCTATGTCCACCCGTTGTATTCATAAGGTGTTCATAAATTGGTGTTGGGTAAGCGCCAGGGGCACTAGGTTGTGCTACCACGTCTACTGTGATAATTTCGAAATCGCTAACTTCACCATTGGATTCGCTAACATTTCCACTACCCCTACTGGATACGCCTAGTTTAACTTTTGCATCAAGCATTGTTTCAACTAGTTTACCCATTGGAGTTGGCAAAATTTTCATCTTGCCAAAACCGTTAGGACCGTCCATCCACACATCGGTAATCATGTGGGACACACGGTCCAAGTTTACTTTTAGATCATCTGGGTGATCAACTTCACCTAGAACTGAATAACCGCCTGAGATTTGATCTTTTAGAGTCTTAACAGCGTTGCCTATTTCGGAAACAGGGTAAACACGCTGATTAGCGTTTTTCACACCACCCTGAATACAGATGCCTTTGAGATAAAGACTTTTATGGTCTCCTTCTCCTTGCGACTCTAGGGTGACCTGTGCTTGGTCAAATGTCAAATTCTCACGTAAGTAAGCCATATTGGTTACTCCTTAACTATTATTCAGCAGTCTTTTTTACAGATGCTTTCTTAAAAGTGTCGCCTGCTTTTGAACCTGGTTCATTCTCGAAAGATTTTCCCATGTCCTTGGCTTTAACGGCACTACCGCCCTTTTCTTCACTGTTTTGTGCAATGTTTTTACCATCTGCACCTGAGTCTTTGCCACCTTTCGATGCTACTGGACTCGCAGTGTTATCAGATCCTTCTGAATTCGATGGAGCAGAAACTTTTTCAACGTATTCACGCATAGTTTCGCCAACGGATTTTTCTTCTTTTGCTCCTTCTTCAACTTCTTCACCATCTTCTTCTTTTGCTTCAAACGGTGCTTCCATTGATTCATCTTCGGACTCTTCTGATTCTTCTTCATCAGCGGCTGGCATATCCATTTCTGGCTCGCCTTCTTCTCCGCCTTCTTTGTCGCCCATCATAGTTTCAAATTCACTTTTCAGTTCATCTAAAGCATCTTCTAGGTCAACAATTTTGGATTCAATGTCATCATGGTTTTCTTCATGATCATCCATTTCACCATCTTTATCGAAGTCCATGTCACCTGCTGGTGCGTCATCTGCTTCGATATCTGAAACCATTGCGTCAGCGGCGTCGCCACCAACTTCTTCTACTGATTCATCATCAAACGATTCTGTAGTTTCTTCATCATCTTTTTTTGATGCTTCTTCTACTGCTTCGTCTTCGTCTTTTTTAGAAGTTTCTTCAACTTCATCTTCTTTTTCTGATTCATCGGATTCAATTAATCCTTGATAAATTTCTTTTGACTTCTCTACAACGATATCATGGAATAAAGATTCTGCTTTATCTTTTTCCTCGTTTACAAGAAGATCTAATAATTGTTCAAACTTTGTTGTGTCAGACATCTTATTTCTCCTTCATTTTTTGTTAATTGGCAAGGCTGTCATAATATATTTACAAAAAAACCAGTTTTACCGGTTGAAATGGTGGTAAAATCTAGGTTTTTTATAATGTTACTTATGCAGATGTTCTTTAAAAACATCATAAGTGACAGTTTTGTAGTTATTCAATGCACTAAAGTTATTAGGATTATAGCATTTTTTAGTAATAACTCGAATAAATTCGCGGTCTGAATGGTCTCTAATGATAGTTTCTGTTTGTCTTAACCAGTTTCCGTAGTAAGTTGCTGGCTCGTGTGCGCCTTTATAGTTAGGTGTACCTGCATATATGTTGTTTACTTTACGTCCTCCCTCTAATCCTACGAAGTCAAATCCTATAATATACATTGTTTGGCAACCATCTAAGCAGGCTCTTAATAATGCAGTTGGACCACTACTCCATCCTTTACTAGGCTGAAAGTAGTTTAGTCCTGCGTATTTTTCATATGCTTTGTTATAGTTTGTCCACACTTCTGTTTCATAGTGTGCTCTAGCATTGACTATCTCGTGAACCATTTTAGGATCAACTGCTATTAATTTGTTGGGAAGAAATTCTCGATATACAGCATTACAGGCATAAACTATTTCTTTATCTTTCAATTCAGAAAGATTAAATTTTTTTCTAGAGGTTCCGTTACCTAATACATACCCGATTCTACGCATGTTGTTATTTACAGAAGTTTAATATTAAAGTGTTCCAGCCTGATCCGCTGGTGGTTGACCGTACATTTGTTTTACAAATTCAAGGTCTTTGGCTTGTTCTAATTCTCTAGCCTCTGCTGTTTTACGAATTGTACTAATCTGTCCTAGTGTTAATCTAGTTTTTCTTGTGTCATCTTGTTTAACAACAGAAATGTCTCGCTTGGCATCATAACGATTGTCATGTCCAAAACTTTGTCCGTCTTTATCAAAATAGAAAAATTCATTCAATAGCATGTTTTTATTTACCTTATAATCCGCCTGTATCAGCCGGTGGTGTTGCGCCGCCGCCTCCAGCGCCGCCTGGTTCTGTATCTCCACCTTCGTCTGCCGGTGGTGGACTGTCAGCATCTGGAGTTGCATCGCCGAGATTATCTAAGTCGCCTTGCATTCCTCCCGGTGTTACTCCTGCTCCACGCATCTCAACACCTGCTGATGGATTATTAATATTTTCTTGTGTATTTTCTTCACGCCACATTGTTTCGTTTTCTGCTAGTTCTTCTGCTGTTAGGCCTAGGAAACGTTTAAGTGCAAAACGTTTACTCATATACGGAATCTCTTGTAATGATGCAAATGTATTAACACGAGCATTATCCATTTCACTTTGTCTATAACTTGCAAAGTTTTGTGGTACTTGAAACTCTAAATCAAAAAGATCATTGTCAATGTTAACGCCTTTAACGTTAAGATACATTTTAAATTCTCTATCAAATATATGTGCTATTAAACTTTGCAGTCTTTCACAATATTTGTTAAATCTTAATTCTTGAATGTATGCTGTGCCTACTCTACCATCATTGTATTGTGCCGCACTGTCGTCTGCACCTGTTGGTAAGTATGAACTTGGAATACGTAACCCACGGAATAATTTGTTAGTAAAGAATTTTAAATCATCAATCTCACCTAGGTTAGTACCGCCTGGTAATGTTTCAACTTTAGATCCACGTCCTTCTGCTGTTTGTGGAAAGAAGTAATCTTCATTTATTGATAATGGATTAAAACTAGCATCGATAACATTAGTGCCGCCGCCTGTGCTACTTGGAATACGTCTTTGATGTATTTCATTTTTAACTCTTTCAACAAAACCCATTGCAAGGTGTGTTGGCATGTTACCTACATCAATATAGAACACACGTCTTTCAGGTGCTCTTTGTACTCTGTAAATAATGATTGCGTCTTCTAATAGTTCTTTTTGTTTGTAAACTTTGAATACACTTTCTAATAGTGAGTTACCAAAAGGAAAATTCCTATCTAGCCCTTCACTTAAACTTAAATGTACAAAATGATTTGCATCAATAGCATATTGATTAAGACCATTTTCAAATCTTGTTCCTGAGCCACTGTTTGCTCCGCCAACATAACCACGTCCTAGAGCGCCGCCACTGGTCGTATAGTCTACTTGACCTGACGTGCTTTTAGCATCTATTTGTGTAACTGATAAATTTTGAAAGTTAGGATTAATATCTCTTATAACATATTGTTCAGGTTCTTTTCCTGAACTTTCATTAACAATAATTTTTTCTAGTTTAGCAGAATCAACATGCATCCATTTATATGTTTCTGGATCTCTTACAAAGAAACAATCACCATACTTGAATACATTACGTACAATTTTAAAAATACGTCTTTCAAAATTGTTAATGTCGCACCATTGTTGCAAATATTGTTTTAGTACTTTAGTTTCTGAATTAGTACTTTGTTTTTTGTAATGTACTTGGAAAGGTGTATTATTTTCTTGATTCTTTTGTGAACAAAACTCAGCAAGTATGTCTAGTGCCGCATTTACTTCACTATCCATGTCCATAGTATCATATTGACTGTATCTTTCAATTCTATTTGGATGACCTGTGTAAACTTCTGGTAAAAATGATGAATAGTTTGTACGTGCAGGACCTGCACCAGTACCTGGAATAGGACTAGTCTCACCGGAAGTGTCTTTTGGTTTGTATTCTGAAAAGTATCTCTTCCAACTCATTACATATTCCTCAATTCGGTTAACATTTGTTTATTAATTCTAATTAGTTCGTCTAATTTACCGCCGCCCATACTATTTACCGCAGGAGCAGAACTTGTACTAGTATTTGATTGTACACTAGATTGTGACATCTTGTCAAGTTGTTCGTCACTCATTCCGGTCATAGATTTTACCATTCCTCGACCTTGCTCGTTTATTGCACTTGAATTTTCTTTTGCATAGGAGTCATACTTGGCACCCATTTTAGTAGCAGACTCGATCATTCCGCCAATATTCATTTTACCGTCTTTAAATGCAGAGTCTTTTAGACTACCTAAATCTCCTTGCATCATTGATAACATTCCTCCAATTGGAGAATTTTTTGGAATAACTGCTTCTTCACCGTGTAGCATTGCAAGTTGTCCGGCACCAAAGTTTCCAAATAAACTGCCATGTCCGAGTGTTCCTTTGTTATATAATTTAATCTTATCTTGATTTTTTGTTAGGGTGCCTAGCAGACCGCTTTGAGCATCGGTTGGATACTGTTTCTCAATAAACAATTTCAAAGATTCAACTATCATTTTCTGTGCCGCTTCAGGAGATTCAGCAAGTCCTTGGTCTTGATAACTTTGCATTAATTTTAATAATTTTTCATTGCTATTAAATGCTTCCGGGTTTGTTGCTAGGTCTCTTATCATGGTATTAACATCTGGTTTTGTAAGACCCATATCTTCAACACCCATCATTGTGGCGGTATTAGCCTTGATGTCCATCAAGTAAGAAGCGATAACTTTAAGTGTTGACGTTACTACACTGTCTTCGTCTGTTATTCCTAACCCTGGTTTATTTTGATCTGACTCTGATTTTTTTGATTTTCCTTCGGATTGTTGCTCTAGAGTAGTTCCACCTTCTGATAAAAATCCTTCTACACTCGCTTTAAAGACACCCATGACAGTGCTGAAATCGGTCATAACCTGATTCATTGTTTCACTGTTTGATAATAAGAATGCAAGTTCCTCTGCAACTGCTAATCTTAACTCTTGTATTTTCTTGTTAATCTCTGCCATCTGTTTCAAGTTTCCTTCTTCATCACCAACTCGTTCTGCAAACATAGCATCAATTTCTTCTTGTGATTTTGTACCTTTTAATATAGCGCCATATATGGATTGAAAGGCTCCGTCTAGTTCGCTTCCACTCATCGATGCCGCCAATGCAGTCTGTGTCATACCACCACCAAACTGATCTGATAGTTGACGTGTTCTGCTTACTACATCACCAAACATATTTTTAGAAAAATCTTCTGTAGTCTGGGCACTGTCACTAGCAAACTGCTTGTGCTTTCTAAGATCACTGTCTAAGCCTTGTACCATAGCACCTATCTGTTGTGCGCCTTTGGTCATTGGTTGGAAACCTGCAATTACACTCATTGCGTATTCACGTCCTTGTTCGCCATACATTTGTCCGTATGTTGCTACAATTTTATCATACTTTGCTCTCGTTTGTGGATCCTTAATAGTTTGCATAAACACATTAAAAATATTATTTGCTCTGGCTTTTTTAATTTGATCTTCTGCTTCGTCAACTTGATCCCCAGTTAGTTCTGCTAGACGTCTTAGGAATACACTGTAATCTTTTGCACCTCTGGTAAGGTTAACATTTTCTATGCCATACATTCTCATAGCCAATGAATTTTGATTTAGGAAACTCATAAACTTTTCATTAGTTTCCTCAAAGTTATATCCAAACATTGCTAAAGATTCTGCATTCTCGTCAAATGCTCTTCTTGATTGGTCAATAACATATGCTAATCCGCCAGCACCGCCTAAACGTGCAATATCCCCGCCGGCACTCTGTAAGTTACCTGTAAATTTACCTAGGTCAATGCCCAATGCGGCCGCGTCTGCACTTAATTGATTGAACTGTTTTCCTGCATATATTCCTGACGATGACAAACTGTTAAATGCTTTTTGATTGTCATCTAAAACACCAATCAATGCACTTGCCATTTTGCCTAATCCTGCAATTGGGCCTCCTAGTACACTAGTAAAGTCCTTCATTACTTGACTGGCTTTACGCTGTTCTTTACTGAAGTCAACCACAGTTTCACTGGCGTTACCAAGGAAATTGGTAATTTTACCAAGGGCGTTAACAGACTGTCCGATAGCCCTAGTCATGGACGACATAGCGCCTTTATTAGCAGTTACTAGTGTGTTACCATCAGATACAGCAACACCCAGCGATTTTGCAATGCCTGTCATGGTGGCTTCTGTGGCAGGACCTTTGCCTCCGGCTAGGTTTTGTAAATATTGTATCAGATCGTCGTTATCGGCCATTCAGTTTTATTCCTCGAATAAAGTACGCATATAAATAAAAATGGTACATAATTGTATAACTTTATTTATGGAGATTAAAAACCAGTGTCCGAACTTTTAAAAAATTACAGTAGACAGCCTAAGATTTACCTTAAGTTGCCTAGTGAAGGTAGGTTTTACAGTCAAAATCCTACTGAAAAGTCAGGATCAGGCGAACTTCCAGTTCTTAGCATGACTGCCAAAGACGAACTAATAATGCGTACACCAGACGCACTTATGAATGGTGAGAGTATATATGCCTGTGTTAAAAACTGTATTCCAATGATTGACGACCCATGGGAAATTCCATTAATTGATTTAGATGCTGTGTTAGTTGCTATTCGTATTGCAACATATGGCGAAAAAATGAAAATGACAGTTAAAGTTCCAAACGTTGAAGATGAAGAACTAGATGTCGAAATTGATTTGGTTAACATTCTTGACAGTTTTAGAGGAAAAGTATGGGATCCAATTATCAAGTTTAATGATTTAAAATTGCACAGTGCTCCGTTAAAATTCAAAGACCAAAACTTATACGAACAACAAAACTTTGAAACAAATCAATTTATTGCTATGATGCGTGATAATACTAAACCTCTAGAAGAACGCAAACAAGAAATGTCTAAGGTGTTTGATGCTATCAGTGAAACAAACATTGATCTAGTTACTAATCAAATCAAAGCAAT
>Ga0181380_1000004_pt1 | contig 104925 bp, 152 predicted proteins | sample 3SPOviralmetaG_FD_130116 | JGI IMG/M metagenome (GOLD analysis project Ga0181380, IMG submission 130116) | Marine viral communities from the oligotrophic San Pedro Time Series (SPOT) site, San Pedro Channel, CA, USA - 3 SPOT_SRF_2009-08-19 | ecosystem: Environmental > Aquatic > Marine > Strait... | reverse complement strand
TCTTCATCACTAGGCGGCGCAAACATTTTGCGATCTTTATCATTGTATGAATTTTCTGTACCCAAGTCCTTTACCTGCGGACTACTGTAAACTTTGTATGCTCCAATTGGAACCATAAAATAGTTTGCTCCAAACTTGCCTTGTGTGCCAGGATGTGGATCCATTGTGGCAAACACAACATGCTCAATATCGAGTTTTTTTAACACAACAGGTTGCATTAAGTTTCCTGAGCCTAATAATTTTTCGTCTTTGTATATGCTTCTTGGTGTGGCTTTGATAATAAGTGCTTTGTCGCCGTACATACCAGTATTACGAACCTGTCTATACAATAAAGGCTTGTCGCCCATAGTAGCACAAATGTCAGCAACTTTGTTGGCACGGTTTATAAGGTGTTCTTTATTACTGGTACCAGTCACAAGTTCTGTTACAAATTCTTGTGATCTCATTTTTTCTTTTTCCCCGACTTCATGTTAGCACACCAGTGATACATTTTAGCACGTTCTCCACTAGCCTTTTTTGCTTTTGCTCTTAAACTTGTAACCGATCCGTTACAACTAGCACCTGACTTTTTTACACGCCCTGGTCTTGATTTGCCTTTTTTCTTGCCATCAGCGAAGTTTTCTAATACCTCTACAATCCTCATGATTATTTCTTTCCAGCACAATGAGCCTTTTGACTGAACCCTTTTGGATTGCTACAGTTTATACTTTTTTTATATTTTGCACTCCATTTTTCCATTACACTTTTTACTTCTTCAAGCGTAAAAGGAATACGAGCAACTTCAGCATAGCCGCTATTCAATTGTTTTAGCACTTCGTATCTGTGATGTCCATTAATAATACGATAGTCTTTGTCAACTACAATAGGTCTAAATTTGTTTTCTTTAAGACGTTTAAATTGTTTTACTAAATTTTCTTTTATAATTTCTTTTTGTACTGGACAAAGATGCTCCATATCTACTGTTTCTACAGTATGAGGTATGTTGTTTAGTAATTCGGATGTAACTTGTGGAAGTTCTTGTCTTGAATAACTTTCAGGTGTTTTTGGTTCTTCAACATCTCCCCTGAAGAATCTGTCCAACCCCATTTTAACACTTTCTAATGAATCTTCGTCTGCTTGATATTTAATTCCGTATCCTCCAGCCGCAATCCAGTCACTTATGTTTTTGCCCCTATCGTCTATGAGAATGTTCGGGGTACCGTCCGGTTGGGTTGCCCACTTACTTTTTCTACCTGTAATAACAATATCTTTAGGTTGTGGGTTGAGATGCTTAGATATCCAAACTCTTTTATGATGTTCAGAGTTTTTATGATCCCCGCGTAACGGACTTGAACAAATACTGTAATGATCTGTGTAATTTAAAACTAGTTGCATTAACTTTTGTGCTGACGGAAACATTGGTAATCTTGCAAAAAAGTCTGTACCTATCATTTTGTTTAATGTAGGGTCAACTTTTGCAGGCGGAATATCTCTATAACTACCTGAAGTTACACCAGCAAGTTTAGCATATTCTGCAAAGAAGTCAGCAAGGACACCGTCCATGTCTAGATAAATTTCTGTAGGAGTATTATCTGTTTGACTCATTTCTTTTTTCTTCCTCTAAATCCTTGTGGTAAATTTCCGCCTGTCATTAATGGTCTTGCAAACCAAAGTTTAAACCAATCTTTATCTCCAGGTTTTAATCCTAGTTTCTTTTCTTTATCTTTAGTTGCTTGAGCACTATAGGTTATATTTTCGAAGTTAACAGGTTGCTGACCTTTAAAACTATTTGTAATTCCTGCTAATCGTTTTAATGTTGTTATTTCGTCCTTGGTCATGAATTATAATCCTTGTAACATCCTTGCAACAACTTGATCTAGTGCACCTTCGAAATCACCTTTTTCCATTAACTGTGCCGCCTTAGGAAATTTGTCTGCTAAATCTTCATACGCATCTATAACAGCATCAATGTCTTGTTCTGAAATGTTTAATTTAATAGCAATGTTTTTTCTCATTTCTGGATCAGTTGCATATACCATATCAGGTAACATTTTACCTATTTCCTGTGCTACACCGCTTTTATTCCATTTTGCATAGGTTAGCATTGTACTCATACTGTAACCCATTTTTGCTACTTCTTGGCTACCCATTCTAGCACCTGCTCTAGCAAACGGAACACCTTTTTTAATAAGTTTATCGTAAATATCCTGTGAACTAATTTGATTCAAAGGTTTACCAACTGCTCCTTCTAAATATTGTTTTACTTCTTGCACTCTACCAGCAACCGTTTTGATTGCATTAATAATATGCATGATTTCTTGCTTACCTTCGATTAAGAATTCTGTTGCTCTCATATCAATTTAAGTCCCTTCATCATTTTTTTCATAGTACCTTTCTTAACATCTTTAGTACTATTTTGTTTAGTAATTATGCCAACACCAGCCGCTTCTTCGGTAATTCCCATACCTTGACGCACACGTTGATACATTTGTTTAGCAAGTGCTTCGTTTCCTGAAACACCTTGTTTAAAACCTTCAAAGTTGCCTTCACTAGCAAATGCTCTTAATTTACTTGCACTCATACCAGCAATGCCTTCAGCATCTGGATCACGTTCGCCACTGCTTACTACTTTAGCATTTTTAAATGTAAAAGGTATTACACCTTTTGTATCAGGCTTGTTATTATACTTATTAATTAAATCTTGATATTGTTGTACTCTGTCACTTCCTGCAACTAGAACAATATTACTATATCCTTTGCCTTGTAGTGTCTGAAACATTTGAATAATTGTTTTTACACTGGTATTTCTATCAACTGGAACATTAAACATTTCTTGTGTAAAATGTAACTTTTCTGCAAATGATAATGGGTCTGTTTTAGGTTTTTGTGATTTACTAAGAAATAGTATTGGATCGCCTTGAAACCTTTGAGAATATTGTTTAACAACATCGATCACCTTTTGATGACCAGTAGTAGGAGGATTCATTCTTCCCCAAGTTACTACTGCGGTCTTTACAGGTTGTGCTTCAAGTAACAACTCCTTGACTAGCATTATACCTCCTTAGGATCGTATTGGCCGTCTTTGATTAGATCGATACATGTTTCTGCAATTCTTCTGCAGATCATTTCTTTCAATTCGTCGGTATATATTTCTTCTGTAACACCTGGTAATTTATATTGTTCTTGATAATTTTCACAGCCTGCTTCAACCATAGGCATGAAACATTCATAACATGAATCGTCGTCTAAAAGATTTTTTCTTTTTAGTTCATCTACTGCTGGAAGGAAGTACTCTTTGTGCAGGTCATCCTGCTGTTCGATATAAAATTTAATATCGTCTATTAGTACATCTGATGTATCTTCTGATACGTTATTATCGAATAGTTCTTTTAGAAGCATTGTTTATTACCATTTTCTGCATGACCAGTAACGTGCTTTGTGCTTCGGACCCGGAGAATCACAGTTGTGTCTTGCTCTGAAACTTTTACGTCTTTTTGGGTTTGATCTTTTAATTTTCATATCTGGATCACCGAAGTTAACCTTAACTACGTTACCTTTTGGGTTTTTTACGTACACTTTAAACTTTTTAACATCACCACGCATTGGTTTGTTTAGTTTAACTTTACGTCCTTGATACTCTGCTTCGTCGATGTTTTCTTCATTGTCACCGATCCAACCAAAGTTTTCATAAAACTCGTCACCGTTTAATGTAACATCATCTAGTCCGTTAAACCAACTTTCTTCAACACCATTGTAGTTGTCAAAGAATTCTGCGTCGCCATGTTTTTTAATAAACTCTTCTCTGCTTAGGTTTTCAGCATCATCTTCTAATGCTTTTTTAACAGCACCTTCAGCAACAGGTTCAATACTTTCTAATTCAAGATCTTTAAACAACTGTTTTGCTTCGTCACTATTAGGATCTAGTTTTTCACCTTTGTTAGCACCTTGCTCTGGCTCTGCATCTTTTTCAGTTTTATTAACTTTGCCTTGATCATCAACTGCTTGTTTAATCAATGCAGAAATTTCATCCCATTTTTCTGGATTAATTTTACCTGCACCACTTTTAGCAGTACCACCTTGTGTACCAACTTTAGCAGTTTGTGTCCCTACTTTAACTGGGTTGCCAGTTACTTTACTTGTAGTACTTGTAGTTCCATCTTGTTTTTCAATGTCATCGATTGTCCATCCGTTACTATAACGAGTTCCTAACCATTTTTCAATTTCTTCAGGATCTGCATATATTTCAAAACTCTTACCTTGATATTTTGCTTTAGTTACTGGCTTTGATTTATCAATATTAAAGTTTACAGTATTACCATTAGATTGAATTCTTCTTTGATGAACTATCTTTTCGTCAAGTTGTTCACTATTGTTGTCTATGCTGTCAAGTGTAATATCAGGCAAGTCATCTTTTGATAATGAATTTAAAGCGTTAGTTGATCTTGAAGTATTTCTTCCACTTGTGTTGCCTCCTGATTGACTTGCTTGTGCATTCTTGGCCATGTCTTTGTTGCCCTTGAATGAAGTTTGTCCTTGATCATTTGTGCTGTAAGATCCTGCATCACCTTTGATCTCTTTTGCTGTTTCGGTTGCTTCGTCTTTAATAATCTCTGCCATTCTCTCAGCATGTGATTTGCTTGTTAATGCACGTTGCATTTCGTCGGAGTTAATTAGATCTTGTAATTCTCTCTTACCACGTAATGCATTACCAGCAATAATAACTTGAATGTCAGTACCTGCTTCGATCATGTCAACCATCTTATCAAATGCTTCTGCATCTCCACGGTATGCTCTATTAACAGTTAAGATTGCTTCGTATGCTTCTTTCTTATCACGTAATGGAATTGCTTCAATTTCTAATGCTAACATTTTTAGTTCGTGATTAATATTTCTAATTTGCCCTGCTTGTTTCCATTCAGCAAAACTTAGATCAGAAAGTGAGTCATTTCGATCAGTATAGAAGTTGCCATCGTCACTGTCTTTCCAATGTTTGTATTGGTCAAGTGCTACCCAACGACTACCAACTTTTTTATGTGTTCCTTTGTATTCGCCAGCACCATCATCTGTATACCCATCTGGTTGACCTTGGAAGTCAGGATCAAAATCTCCACTACCATAATTGTAAGCCGGAAGGCCGAAACCTAAGTCTAAAAGTTGTTTCATTTGAAAACCGTATTGTACTTTTCCAGTCCAAATTGGTCTACCATCTACAGCCATCGGAACATAACTTATAGTGCCGTTGTGAAACTGAATTGCTTGATACATTCCTTTACCACGTTTAATTGGTTCTCTGTCCCATAGGATTTTAAATTCTTCTGAAAGTTGGTCTTGTTCTTCAATGGCTTTAGAAATATCACTTTTAAAAGACTGTGACTCGTCTTTGAAATCTTCTTCGCTGTCGTCTTTGTAGGGAGTGTTATCAGCGGATCTTTCAATTTTCATTCCACGTATTGCAGACTTAATACTTTCGATAGCAAGTGTTTGTTCTGTTTTAGAAGTAGGTTCGTTGTTGGCCATTTTAGAACCAATTTTACCAATCATCATAGCAATTTCAATTTGTGCATCTGTTGATGGTTTAATGCGTTGTGCAATTTCACCTAATAATCTTGCAGGTGATTGCTTCATTTCGCTTTTGAATAATTCTAATCTTACTGCATTATCAGTAAGGTCTTTGTCTTTAAATGCTACGTTATTAGCAATGCTGTATTCATTACCGCTTGGTGTTGGTTCTGTCCACTGAATATCTTTAACATGCTCTAGTGCATTATCAATTGATAACCTTTCAGGTTCTTTTTTTGCTTCTGTATACAGGGTATCAACTGTGTTTATTAATTTTCTAAAATCCATTGTTTTCATATTATTATACTCCTACAGAAGTATTTATGCAAACGGACTTATCTTCGAAAGTGTTTGATTTGTGTGATTTCTGGTGATTTTGCTGTAAATTCAAACCCAGCCATGTTACCTACATAAAGGCCTCTACCATTATGTTTTAGGTGTATTTTAACTGTATTAACTATTACTTCCATATGATCACCATCTATAAATCGACTCAAATATGCTTCTTTAACTTGGTCATTATCAGTGCAAGTAATATTAATTTTCTCTGGTAGTACTTCTTTCATTTGTGGTCCTCCATAAAGTAGAAGAGGCCCCGAGTGGGGGCCTCTATCCGGATAGATTGATTAAGCAACTAGGCCTTTAGCCATTGCTTTGTAACCAGCGGCTACAACTGCTCTTGAAGCAGTACCTAATCTGTACTTGTTATACGTTCTACCTTTACTGTCTTTAACAGTGTTTAGGTAAATTGGAAAACCGTTGAAACGTAATGCTTGGATTACTGCACCAGGGTTACCAGCACCAAATCTTGATTTGATTTGAGCCGCAGTTAATTCGTTGCCTTCTTGTAAAGAAGCAAGAACTTTTGCTTGGATTGTTTTACTATTATTAGTCATATTTTCTCCTATTGACATTTTGCAACACTCACAATTAAGTGTTTACATAGTATATAATACAGTCAAATGTTTATGAAGTCAATGATTTATGGTAATTAATTTAACCAAAGTGGTTATTGTACAGTATGGCCTTCGCCGCTAACTTCGATTTCGTAATCGCCATCAATTGCAGAAGCAATAGTGTTAGCCATTTTGTCTGCTCGATCGTTACTTAATTCTTGTGTTAGTGCAACTTCGTAGACATGGTGTCCTTCAGACGTCTTATAAGATTCAAAGGTAATTTGGTTTTCAGCAGATTCAAGTAAACATTCATCTAATGTATGTGACATAGCACCTGCGAATGTTCTCATAAACTTATCGTTCTGTTCTTCATTAAAAATAATTCTTACAAAATGTTCACTCATTAGTAGTTTACCCTTATATAATTTACTGTTCCATCAGTAAAGTTAGTTACCTTCACTCTAATCCAAACAAAATTACCATCAAAATTATAAAGATATGCACCATCTCTATTAACAGTACTATCTGCCGATGTTGCAGTATGTTCGGTTGTTGTGATGTCAACCCAGTCTGTTTCTGCAGGTGTTTCTGCAAGAGTTCCTTGCATCATAATAGTTCCGTAGAAACCATCAACTTTTAATGCATATGTGTGTCTACCGTCACCGCCTTTATAGTAACCATCTCCTTTAAGTTTAGCACTGATGTATTCTTCAGCAGTACTGTCACCTGGATGGTCTACTTGTACGGTAGTAGATCCGGAAATTGTAAATTCAAAATTTGTGCTTTGTTCTGGCATACACTTATTTATTTAAATTTGATTTTATATGCTTGTGCCATACGTTTGATATCCATGCCTTCTACGGCAGTAATAGCACTATATTTTACATTATATGTATGGTCTTTACCTGCATCACAACGATCCCAACCTTTTGCTTTTTGTCGACCTAAGTTAGTTAACGAAACTAATTTGTTAACGACAACAGGTTGTCCTCCGAGCCCATTAGCAATTACTTGTGCATTAATGCTAGTACCTTCTTTAACAATATTGCGTTTTATAAGTTCTTGCATTATTGTTACATTTTCTGTATTGTTCATTATATGTCCTTTTCTAGTTTGAACTCAGTAATACTTTTAATTGCATCGCCGAGGTATAGTTGTAATAGTAACATCATTTCTTTATTTGTCGAGTATAAAAATTTACCATTCAGGTTATAACCGCCTAACTTTATTCTCCGTAATGTTTCGTCACTAATCTTTAAATTACTGTATGTTTTGATCCAATCCTTAAAGTTTTCTTTTTGATCTGTTGTTAGTCTTTTATCTCTTAGATTAACTCTGTATCTATATTTGTTATATGGGTATGCCTCTACTATTTCGTTCGTAGGGTTATCTAAAAGAAACTTTAGATGTCGTTCGTTTTTTGGCCATGTTAATTCGCATATTTCATTTTTAAAAATAGCACACCCGTTTTCAAACATTTCTTTGTCATTAGAATAAACTCCACAAGTATTACTTTCTAATCTTATAGTAAAATCGTTATGTTTATTTTGATATTTTTCTTTAAACTCAAATACTTTGTTTATAACAAACCGACTTTTCCATAATCCTTTTGTAATCACGTCAGTGTCTTGCCATGTACGCCACATTTTTTTTCTATACTGTGCGTTTGCTAGATATTCTTCATATGTTTCACTGTTAAACAATGCTGTTATTTGTTTTTGTTCTGGATATCTAATACAACTAATATGCGGCGATTTAATTACAAATCTATATGCATACTTGCTAAAGAATAATTTATTTGTGTGTTTCGCTTTCAATTTCTTGTCCTGTGGTTTCTGTCATAAAATTTTCAATTGAAAGTGTAATTTCACCATCAACTACATCTACAGTAACTTTACCACCACTAACAAGATCACCAAACAATACTTCTTTACTCATTGGCTTCTTAATATCTTGATCAATTACACGTTGTAAAGGTCTTGCACCCATTTTCTTATTGAATCCTTTTTTAATTAAATGCTGTTTTGCATTATCAGTAAGAATAACAAAGATACCTTTGTCTTTTACAAGATCGTTAGTTTCTTTAATAAACTTATCAACAATAAGAGAACTTGTTGCTTTATCTAGTTTACCAAATTTGATAATACCATCTAATCTATTTCTAAATTCTGGAGCAAAGAAATCATTAACTGCTGTATCATCTTCACCTTCACGTTCGAGGTTACCAAATCCTACACCATTTTTTTCCATTTCCCTAGCACCTAAGTTTGATGTCATAATAACAACTGCATTACGAGCATCTGCTTTCTTACCATTAGATCCTGTAACAAATCCGTTATCCATAAGTCCTAGTAATATATTAGCAACGTCTTTGTGTGCTTTTTCAATTTCATCTAACAACAAAATACAATTAGGATTTTCTTGCAGTTTAGTAATAAGTTGACCAGCGTCTTCCTCAAACCCTACATATCCTGGAGGTGCACCAATAAATTTAGCAACAGAATGTTTCTCTTGGAATTCACTCATATCAAAACGTACAAGTTTTGTGCCCATTTCTTCTGCTAAAACTTTTGCTGTTTCTGTTTTACCACACCCAGTTGGACCTACAAACAAAAATGAACCTACAGGTTTATTAAGAGACTTCAATCCTGCTTGAGCAATAAAAATTTTGTCAAGTAAACTATTGATTGCATCATCTTGACCATACACACGTTTTTTCATATTACCATCAAGGTCACGCATTGATTCATTATCTTTTGCGGCCACTTGTTCTAGTGGTAGGTTTGTAAGTTTACTAATTTCGTAAACAACTTCGTCATGATCAATAATACCGTTTTCGACATCTTTTATTTTAAATCTTGCACCTGCACGGTCAATTACATCGATTGCTTTATCAGGTAATTTTTTATCAGCCATGTACTTAATTGAATACTTAACTGCTCCTTCAATTGCTTTTTCAGTAATTTTTACATTATGATGCTCTTCGTAGTATTTTTTAATACCTTTTAAGATATCAATTGTTGTTTCCTCATCAGGCTCGTCAATTGTTACACGTTGGAACCTACGCATTAAAGCACGATCTTTTTCAAAGTGCTTACGATATTCTTCCCATGTAGTACTTGCTACGACCTTGATTGTTCCTTTACTTAAAGCAGGCTTTAGCATATTAGCCATATCATTTGCTTGACCTTGTCCACCACTACCTGCACCATTAATCATATGTGCTTCGTCGATGAATAAAATACTATTCTTTTTCTTTTCTAATGCATGAACAACCATTTTAAGTCGTTCTTCAAAGTCTCCTCGATATTTGCTTCCGGCAACCATTGCTCCAATATCTAATGAATATACTGTTGCACCTTTAATAAAATTTGGAACATTGTCATTAACTATTTCAACTGCTAGTCCTTCAGCGATTGCAGTTTTACCAACACCCGGATCACCAACTAACATTACGTTTGCTTTTTGTCTACGTGCTAAAATAAGCACAGTTTCTTCAATCTCTTTTCCTCTGCCAATAACAGGATCAATTTTACCTGCTTTTGCTTTAGCAGAAAGATTAGAACAAAATTGACTTATAAGTCTTTCTAACTGACTCTTATTATATTCACCACTTGCCGCCTGACCTAGAACTTCCTCGGTTTCAATAAAGTTACTAAATTTTTCTTTATCAATATTGTATTTCTTCATTAAGAAAGAACTGTAAGATTTCTTTTCATTTATTATCGACATGAATACATCACTTGGAGAAATAGTAGTCCTACCACTAAACAGTGTTTGTGTAAATGCTCTATTGAGTACACGTTCTAATGCTTGTGTTTTAGTCGGACGACCTTTGCGGGTCTCATTAACAATTTCCTGTAGTTTTGTTCCGATGAAGGTAGATAACTCTTTGCCCATCTCTGTAGCATCTGCACCAAAGTCTTCGAGCACTTCTTTAAAATCTTCGTTCAATACAAGTGCATAGCAGAAATGTTCTACAGTAACATACTCGTGTTTTGCATCTTGTGCTAATTTAATAGCCTTTTCAAAAATACTTTCTAATTGCGAATCAGGTTCAAGCATTAATTAATCCTCGTTTCTTAAATTTATTTGCACGTTTTACTGCCATTTCCCATTTAAGACCACTTGCACGATCTTTATATGTAATACCAAGTAAGTGATCTAATTCATGAAGGTAACATCTTGCATCATATTCTTCAATTTTGCCTGTTTGCTTCTCACCTTTCTCGTTATAAAATTCTGCTACTATCCACTTGGGTCTATGTAGTTTTACGTAAACTCCAGGGAAACTTAAACAACCTTCCCAATCTAATGTTGTTTCTTTACTTGCTTCTAATACTTTAGGATTGATAAAGACTGCACTTTTATCAGGAACATGTTTACTTCCCATGACAAATATCTGTGCATCAATGCCTACTTGGTTTGCACTTAATCCTACTCCATCACTAGCATACATAATGTCTAGCATATCTTTTTTAACATCTGCTAGATCCATGCCAGGGTTTTCGAAGTCAACTGGTTTTACTTGTTTGTTTAAAAATTCGTCTGGGTAATAAATTAAGTTCATTGTTTTCCTCTAATTTTAGTTATCATTTCTAGTTGCTCTGGCGTAAGATTTTTTGGTATCTCGGGTTTAACTTTGATGTACAAATTTCCATATCCATTGCCATTTACAACAGGCATACCTTTTCCGCCAATACTATATACAGTATCAGGTTGTGTTCCGGAAGGTATGTTTAAATTATAACTTTCTCCATTAATATGATCTACCTTTACCTTAGTACCTATTATAAGGTCAAAAACGTTAATTGTCAAGTCTTTTTGGAGATCATTTCCTTGCCGTTTATATCCTCTATAATCATGTATCGAAACTGCTATATGAAGATCACCCGGAGGCACACCTTTTATACTTTGGTCTCCTAACCCGCGTAATCTAATAGTTTGTCCATGATCAATACCTTTTGGTATCTTTACATCAATTGTTCTTGTTCCACCTTGCGGTAATGGAAATTGGACAGTTACTTCATGTCCATTATATGCATTTTCTAAACTAATCTGTAAATTAGTTCTTACATCGTGGTTTCTATTACTACGTCTTCGAGTAAACCCACCCGGACCAAAAATAATTTCTTCTCCGTCAAAGTCTCCAGTCCCTTGTCCAAACATTTGACTAAACATATCTTGGAACCCTCCAGTACCTTGAAAACCATTTGGTCCAAATCCTTGTGGTGCCTCTGTAGTTCCATATTGGTCATACATTGCTTTCTTTTCAGGATTACTTAATACTTGATATGCTTCGTTAAGTTGTGTAAACTTTTTATGATCTCCACCTTTGTCAGGATGGTGCTTTGCCGCCAATTTGCGGAAAGCCGTTTTTATTTCTTTTTCGGAGGCATTACGAGAAACACCTAAAGAGTCATAATAATCCATAGTACTATTATATACTTATTTTAGGTGTTTGTCAAGTTCTATTTGTCTGACTTTTTAGATGTACCTGTGTAAAGACCAAACCATGCCGCACCAGCACCAACTACAATACTAATCAAACCTGATTGTTCCATTGTAGGAGCCGCTAGATCCATGTACCAAATAACACATTTGTATAACAATACAATGTAAACAGTTAAGAACAGTCTTGGAAAAATTCTCCAAGCATCAACTGCTTTTGCCATATGGATAAGTCCTTGGTAAGGATTTTTTGAACTGTCGGTAGTAGTTGTGTCTACTTCAAGATCAATTTGTACACTCTTTTTAATTGCATGTCCTGCCGCAATTTTTTCTTTTTCAGTTTTTAAATCACTCATTATTTTTTACCCTCTAATTTCTTTAGACGAGTTTCTAACTCATCGATTTTCTTTGTTACGTGTGGATACTTTTTACGCCAAGCATCTGTAGGCTGTTGTAACCAAGTCCAGCCATATCGCTCAACTAAAAAATCTACAACCAAATCAAACTTTGCATAGGCCCATAATCCAATACGTGTACCTTTGATATAAGTTGAAAACGCAAGTCCGAATAGCGATCCAACTAAGGCAGTATAGATCCATAGTCGATCTGTTGCCATTCTTTCAATCATTTCCCACATAGTTTTCCTCTTTGTTATGTGAGTATTTATTAGAAAGAACAGGCTAATTCGCCCTTAGGAGTTACGTTAGGATTTTTAAGATCATCTATAGTTTGAATGTTTTCAACGTCTATATCAACACCGGGTTTTACTTTACATGAAGTTTTTGCTGAACAACCAGCCAGAACAATCGCCAAAGTTAATATGATTACTGCTCTAAACATATTACTCTGCTTTGTTGTCTTCGTTCTCGTAGTAGTCTTTGTATTGATCTATAACCTGACGTTGCTTGATCATGTATGCACGGATCTGTGCAAAGTTCTTAGATAGGAACTCATAGTCCTTGTCGCTTAAACCAAACAACACAGGATCTTTGCCTTGTTCTTTTAGTTTAGCAAATACTTCTTCAGCGTTTTCGCTTGTAATGATTACCCACTGTAGTGGTTCCATTTTAGCCGCTTCAGGGTGTGGTAAGTTTAATTTCTCTCTTGGAACTTCTGTTTCAAAGATTTTTAGTTCTTTCACACTTGAACAGCCACTTACAACAACAGCAAGTAATAAAATTAAAATTGTATTTTTAATCATATGGTACATAACTTGGATTCGCTATACTTGGACATTCAGAATTAATCTCTGATTTCTTAGTAGCGGTTTTTTCCTTTTCTGTTAGTTCTGCTCCCATAGCAATTTCTACACATCTCATTGCTTTCTTGGTAGCATTATTAATAACACGTTCGATTGGCTTGGTTCTTTTTACAGCAAGATCACCTAAGTCTCTTACTTCACCACGACCATTAATTTTATTGAAACGTTTGTCAAGATCGGCAAACTCTGCGGCAAGTGTTTTATTTGTTTTTTCAAGTTCTTGGTTAGCAACAAGAATTGCTTTGAAGTCATTAGCCTGTTGTTCTATCACAGCCTTTTGGCTTTCAACACTTTGTTCTAATTTTAGATTGTTTGCTTCTGATGTTGCCAAGTCTGCTTTAAGGCCTTTAACATAAACAAAGCCACCGCCAGCACCTGCCAACATAATTAATACTATTGCTATTTTAATCGACCCAAACATTATTCTTCCTTATATCGAGCATGTTCACAGACGATAATTTTTATTGGTTTATTGTCACCGTCTGTAAACGTTTCAATTAGTTTACCACTGTGTTGTCTACCGCAGTTTTGACAGACTCGGCTCATATCATTTTTAGAGCGGCTTCTGTAGTTTCGTTAACACGTCTTGTCCATCCTCTACCAAAAGTAGAAAATGTTGATAATGATTCATAATATTCTTGACGTTTTTCTTGATATGTTTTAACAGCAGATTCAACACCTTCGCTTTCAACAAAGTTTCCTAATGCACGAAGTGTGTTTGGACCAATACCACCATCAACAGTAGTACCAATCATTGCTTGTAAAAACTTTGCGGCTCTGCCTGGACCTGCGTTTACTGCAAAATCAAATACACATAAATCTAAGCCACTTGGAATATCGTCACCTTTAACTTTACCCCAGTAATTTTTTTCATAAATTGGAGCAACATCTTCAACTAAAAGATCCTTCATATCTTTTGTTCCGCCCCATTCTTCGTAAACTCTTTTTGTAACACCCAAGTTAGTTTCTCCACCTGGATCTTTAGGGTGATTTACATACCCTCCTTCATGATGTAAAATCATTTCTAATGCTTGTTGATAGTTTTCTTTAGACATATATTATTTCTTCCTTTGTAATACCTTTGTTCTTACTCCGTTAGTAAAAAACAGGTTTTCTTCAACTTTGTATATATTATAATTACCAAAAAACTTTGTAAGCCATAGAACTTCTGACATTGATACTTCGTCTAGTTTTGATGCTCCTACATATTTTCCTGTAATTTCTTCTGTAGTACCTTCATCGATAATTTCTAATCTAACAGAACCACTTGCATGTCTTTTAAATTCAAGCATGTTATCAGATATATATTTTTGTTCAGTTACGCCTTTATTGAAAAATCGATCTAATTCTTGTTGTTTATATGTTTCAATAAACATATTGTATGTTTCTTTGTCTGTTGGAACATCTAATTCTTCTGTGAAAGGTTTGCTTTCTATTTCTTTATAGTATCGATATTTCCAATCTTCGACTCCTGCAAGTTTTTGTACATCGTCTAATATTGTTTGATATTTTTTCCAATATACCTATTACGTTCCATTTCTACGAATACATCATATTTTCCTTTACGATTTTCGCCTGAACTAACATCTGCATCTAAAATAAAAGGATATCCTTTTTCAATAAAAGACATTAAGTCTTTTGCAGGTTCTTGATCTGAAACTTCAAATGCTAAAACTGCAACATTTTCGTCCTTTCCCATTTTTGATTTATAGGAATCAATAGTAAAGATTTCGTTAACGAAACCTTTTAAATCGTTAGATTTGAGTGATGTCATTTTGTTGCTCCACGTCGCTGTCTGGTGTTGCTTGAACTTCGGGTTGAGTTGTTACGTCATCTAATTGACCGTATAATTGTTCATCAAGATTTCTTAGATAACCTTTATACATATCAAACAGTAAACTCTTAGGCATTTCAATACCTACTATCCAAATAGGATGTCTGTCAATTTTACCTTTTTTAGTACCCGGTCTATAATCGCCTGGAGTTTTAATTTTTCTTGGTTGCATAAGAAAGTCTTTTTTGTATGTAACTTTACAGTTATAATCAAGTAACCTTTCACCTGCTTTAGGATTAGGCATTTTATCTCTAGGCCACATAAAACTACAGCCTACAGTGTGTCTGTTTACAATAGGACCTTCGCATAATTCGCCATCTTCCCAGTTTTCAAACACATATAAATCAAGTTCGTCCATAACACGTTCAAAGTCCTTAAGTACTCTAAGTGTGTTATTAGACTCGTATATACCCTTGATATTTTCTATTACTTTTAATACGTCATACATAATTTAGTCTCCACTTTTATTTATCTGTTGTGTTGTCAATAAAAATATTATATTATAGGTTTAAAATGGTGCAAATCTATTAAATACTTTTGCAGTTGGGCATAACCTTTAAAGGAGGTCTATATTGTCAAGAGCAAAACGCAAAGAACGTAGAAGTAATAATGTAATAGATTATAACAACTACACACATAAGAAACAGGAAGTATCTATACTTCCGCGTAACATTAACCAAGAAACATACTTAGAGACACTAAAAGACAGGAAAAAAGACATTGTATTTGCAGTAGGTCCTGCAGGTACAGGTAAAACTCTGTTAGGTGTAATGATGGCTATCAAGGAGTTCAAAGAGAAACAGGTTGATAAAATTGTGATCACACGTCCGGCTGTAAGCGTAGACGAACAACACGGTTTTCTTCCAGGAACAATTGAACAAAAAATGGAGCCATGGACACGCCCTATCTTTGACGTGTTTGGTGAGTATTTTTGGAAACACGAAATTAAAGGTATGCTTGAAGAAGATATTATCGAAATATCACCTCTTGCTTATATGAGAGGTAGAACGTTTAAGAATGCTTTTATTGTCGCTGACGAAATGCAAAATGCTACACCTAGTCAGATGAAGATGTTGTTAACCAGAATTGGTAAAGGATCACGAATGGTAGTGACCGGTGATTTGCAACAAGCAGATCGAATGACATCTAATGGGTTGTTAGACTTTTGTAATAAAGTTTCACCTAAACAATTACAGCGGTTAGCCGTATGTAATTTTGAAAAAGGAGATGTAGAACGACACGAAGTAGTTAAAGAGGTTCTAACAATTTACGGCGAAGATTAATCTTTACCCGCTGGATTTTTAGAAAATAGTTTAGTTTTGCCCGACTGCAAACTATATTCTTCATAACCCGGCATTGGATCTTGCATTTCTGTAATATTAGGCCAGTTGCCAGTAGTAGAAAAATATTCGTTGTGTTTATACCACGGATCGTTTTCATCATCTGTTTGATAAATGGCCTCTTCAGGACATTCCGGAATACATACTCCGCAGTCAATACATTCTTCTGGATTAATTACTAACATGTTTTCACCTTCGTAAAAACAGTCTACAGGACAAACTTCTACACAGGTTGTGTGCTTACACATTATACATTTGTCATTTACTAGATGTGCCATTTTATACTCCTAACCATTTTAAATTACTGTCCAGTTCCATACACCACGCACTGCTAATAACAAATACATTAGTTCCATTAATGCCCTTGGTATATCTTTGTCTTTAATTCCCATCCAAATCCAAATACTACATGATGCTAGTGCTACTGTCCAACCTAACCATTGTATGTTTGGGTTACCACCACTTAACGTAAATGCACTGATCATTGCTAATATAAATCCTAGCCACCTCCAGCCATCAATCTTATGATAGTATCTTATTTTCAGATTAAGCCTTTCCTAATCTTGCTAGTTTGATAAGTGTTGCACTCATGTTAATTTCTGGATCTGCAACGAAACTATGATCAACTAGTCCTTGTTTTAAGATTAATACTGCTTGATCCTGCTTATCTTCTTCTTTGCTAAACACATCAAGGTTATCATAACACCAACGAAATATGTCTTCCATTTCTTCTGGCCTTGCTTGACTACACACTAGTTTACGTGCTTCAGTAATCTTACCTGCTTTAAACAACTCAACCATACTTACTTTATAATCTGCTTCACCAGTATCGCCTTTAGATGGTGGAAGTAATTTACCTGTTGTGCTATTCATTTGACACATATTAATACATTTTCGCATATCAGGATATGTTGCTTTTACAAATGTATCTAAAACGTCTAGGTCTGGTTCTACACTTTCTTCTAGCAGGATAGTTGCTATACGTGCAGTAAACTCTGTTTGATCAAGATTAGTAATATGAAAGCCTTGACATCTACTGTGTAGTGCAGGAATAATTCTGTTTGGATAGTTACAAGTTAAAATAAATCTGCTTGTTGTATGATACTCTTCCATCACACCACGCAATGCCGCTTGTGCATTTGGTGACAAATAATCTGCCTCATCAAGTAGCACAACCTTAAAGTCACCGAAAGGAATCATTTGTACAAAGTTTACAATCTTATCTCTTACGTCTTCAATACTGTTTGTTCTACTTGCATTAATTTCTAATACATCATACTCATTAACTTCTAGTTCATTTAATAATACTTTTGCAAGTGTAGTCTTACCAATACCAGCATGTCCACTAAACAACAAGTGCGGAATACTTTTATCTTTTACCCAGCCGTTGATTTGATCTTTTTGTGCTTGATCTCTAAACACATAGTCACCTACTGTGTTAGGACGATATTTTTCTACCCATAAATCTTTCATTTTGCCTCACTTATACGTTTTCTTAATCCACTTGTACTAAATGAATGTTGTCTTTTATTATAGTATAATTCTATGCCTTTGTCAACACATAATTGCTTACCTGTGAACGTTTTGGACTTATATTCTTCGCCAATAAAACGTACATTAATTTTATAGGTTAAAAGTATATCAACAAGATCTTGTTCTGTAGCATATGGAATAATTTCGTCAATATACTTACAACCTTCTAGTTGTACATATCTTTCAAATACACTTTGGATTGGTTGATTTTTTTCTGGTCGATCTATTGTAGGATCTGTTTGTAATCCAACTATCATAAAGTCACAGTTGTTTCTTGCTTCTTTAAGCATAGCAACATGTCCACTATGGAACAAATCAAATGATGATGCTGTAAATCCTACTTTCATGTGCCTGTTCCTCCTGGTGGTACCAAGTCAGGTGTAATACAATGTAGTGCTACGTATCCTGGATATAAATTGTTTGCTGTAGCAATGCCTTGCTCACAGTTTGCGAACTCGCCTACCTTAACAATGTCCCACGGCTGATACGCCATAGTCATCCAAATATATACTACAAATATTTTCATATAGTCCTTTTAATGTAATACCCTTTTATCAACTTCGTCGTATAATATGTTATCCGTTACTTCTTCTAGTAACGCATGAAAATCTTCTTCGTCTAATTGTTCTTTCCAAATTCTAATAGCATTAGCAAACAAAAAACTTGCAACGCTTATTTCACTATGGGGATACTTTTTTATAAATGCATTAACAAGAGCAGTAATCTCATCGGAAAGTTTTATGTCGTAATCATCAGTCATAGTTATATTATACATATCCTTTATGTTTCTGTCAACCTATTTGTGATTTAATTAAAGATCGCCGTCTTTGCGATTCTCAGAATAATGTACATCAAACTCGCCACCAGGGTAACGTGCTTTTAGTTTGTTTACGTTTTCTTCTAAGACGTCATTAGGGTCAAGGCCCAAAGCACGACAACTGTTAATCCAATACCAAGCGATGTCGCCAAGTTCTCGTTTAGCATGAAAGATTGTGTCTGCATCCAAAGGCTTACCTTGGAATATACATTTTTTAACAATTTCAGCAAATTCGCCTCCTTCTGATGCAATACCAATTGCACCTGTTAATAGTAATGCCATATTAACACCACTGTCTTTTTCTAATTTTTCTAACTGTGAAGTTAGAGCACCTGTTTCATTACTTTGTAATGAGGTTACTTCTTGTACAAAATTTTTGTACTTGTTTAGATCTACTTGTGCCAATGCTTACTCCTGTGGCTTTTTATGTTGCCAATAAATAAACTCTTCACCAGTTTCCTGATTTATAACAGGGATACTGTGAGTATATTCATCTGCAGATTGTTTACCCACATATTCGAACCTATAACCTTCAGCACGTTCTTTTTTAACTTCTGAAAAGAACTCTGAATTGTCGTACATGAATAAACTTGTAAATGTCAAAATTATTGCTGTGAACATTTTACTCCTTAGTTTGTGTTTGCTTTGGTGCTTTTCTAATTGTAATTGCAGGAGCGTCAGAAGCAGTGTTTCTTTCTTCTTCTTTGCTCTTAAGGTATTGTGTTTGTTCCTTATGCAATTCGACCCATTCGCTAACATCTGAAGGTTCGTCGCTGGTAACCATTAGAATACTATCTGTATCTGCTTTTCTAATAATCCATTCAACACCTTCATTGTCTTCGATATGAATTCCTCTACTCCAACGACCATGCTCTAAGAGTACCCAGTCGCCGATTGTAATCTCGTCCCGATGTTTATAATTAGGTCCTATTGAAAATACTTGGCCCCAACGAGGTTTAATACCACGTTCTACTCCATCATCAGAACTAACAATAAGTCCTCCGGCAGTCTTCTGTTCGCCAAAGTACATGTTAGTTAATAGAACATCTTCTCCTTTGGCCTTTACGTTGCCTTTGTGTATTGTTAATGATGCTACCATTACTTTTCTCCTGTTGCGTCTTCGATTCCACTACGTCTACGTCTTGCTCGTTGTACTGCTTCGATAGTTTTCTCAGCAACTTTTTCTTCAACTTTAGCAAGAGTTTCGTCTTTCATTTTTGGTTCGTCTTTAACTTCATCTACATTTTCAACTACATCATTAACTGAAGTGTCTTCAATTTTTAATGTTGTTGTCGGTGGTACTGCACTTTGATTTGTTACAGTATTATCTTTTTTGTTTGCGTTAGGATCAGGTGTTGCATTTGGATTTGCCTCATAATACTCACCCATAATTTGTTCTCTAGTACGTAAAATTTTACCACCTGGTCCAATTTCGTCACCTCTAGCATTAACCTTCATGTTTCCTACAGCAGGCATAAGTTCATTTTGGGCACGGAGTTTCTCCATGTCAATCTGTCTGCCCTGCATTGTTCTATATGTTTTTCCCATATTGCCTCCTTGTTACTGTACTTATTAAGTACATATTACCTTAGAAATTCTTCTGGATTAAGATCAAACTTAATACTGTTAACCTTGTGTACTCCGATCAAATATAGCACATAACTTGCTACACTAGATCCACGTCCTACACCCCAAACTAATTTTTTTTCACGTAATGTATCTATAATGTATTTCAAACATTTCAAAACATCAATCATAGCAAAGTTTTTATATAAATCTAGTTCAAAATTTACACGTTCTTTTTCTTGATCAGTTTTACACAATCCCAACACATATGCTTCTATGTCAAGATCTTTGTAAGATTGCGGAATAAACCAATTTTCTCTATTGGATTGATCAAACCCATCTCGATCAACGTTATCGTTTGTTGTGTTAAATGTCGTAAAATTATCACGATTAATATCAACAAACTGCTTATACTTTTTAATATCGTCTGTATCTTTTACAATGCAATGTTCTGCATTGTCGATCTTGTCTTGGTATAATAATTCGAGTACGTTTAAATCAGTTAATACTGCTTTACCGTTTGAATTAACTTCGACCGCCGTCCAAGATTGTTGGGTTGAATTCTTTTTGTTCAGCGTCTGATCCATATCCTAAATCTCTCCAAGTCCTTGCACCTTGCCAGTAACTAGTTTCACTGATAACTTGATCAAATGTTGCTGTGTCATTTCTGTTCCACCAAGGTTTTTCAATAATTGTACCGTCAATTGTTTTTGTTTGTAATGCACTGTTTTCATAACTATCATTGTCTACAGTGTATTGTACATTATCTCCCATCTTGCTGTCAACCATTATTTGTCCAAAATGTATATATGCACCTGCTATTGACTTTATTTTATGAAATAATGCAATGCCAAATAATTGATCATATGGATCTCCAGGCAATAAAACTTTGTTTATTGGCATACTATAAAAAGTTTTTTCTAAAGGACTTCCTGCTTTGATGATCATACTATTTTCACAAAGTTTATGGATAAGATATTTTACTCTTTCAAAACTATTATTTTGTAATTTGATGTCAGTTACTTTGGGTAAAAAACTCATTCTAATATTATACGTGTTTGGATATATTACATCGTCGATGGCAAGTATTGCATCGAAGTCAGTTTCCCACGAGAAGAAGTTTGCTATTTGGTCTGTATCGTTATTGTTTATCAACATTTACTAACTCATTTAAATCGGTTTCAACTTCTTCTTTTGCGGTAGCAATAGTATTATTATACTGCTTACGCAAACGGCGAGTATGTTCTTCCTTATATGTAGTTAGTAGCATCTGCATTTGACCTAAGACATCCTGATTGTAATGACGACTTGCTATAGAATATTTTTTAGAAAGTTCTCTAATTTTTTCTTCTAATTGATCATCCTTAAGAGAGGTAACGTCTTCTTGTAACGGATGTAACATTATGATCTAGTATACTTACCTACGTAATCAACATAAATGTCTGCAGGTACACCGCCTGATGTTGTCCATGACCATACGTCAAAGATATAAACTGAAAGATCATCTTTGGCTAAATCAATTGGAAACGTTAAAGGGGTTGCCGAACCTGGTGTTGATTGCTTAAAGTATATAGGTGAACCAGCAAGGTTAATTTCAAATTTTCTAGTTGTTTTCGCGACATCGCCGGAATCCACACTAGTAACTGCTAGTCTAAGTTTTGTAAGTGTATCGTTAGGACCAAAGTTACTAAAGTTAATACTGTTTACACCTGGATCTTCAACTGTTAAGTTAAGTCTTTGGTATGAACCAGCACTAAAATCAATAGTATCGTCGACACCATCAATTTGTGATGCACTTGTTTTTTCTGTAATATCTTTTGTAATTGCATTACTAAGAGTACTACCGTTAAAATTGTTGTCAGTTGTTAAAGACGGTGCATCATTCTGCAACGCTGTAATTTCAGTTTTCGCTACACCTATTGCTGTTTTGATATTCTGGAAATTATCTCTAAATCCTTGACTATCATTGTCCTGTCCAGCAACTGGATAAGTTTCAACTATGTTATTTGTGTCTATATTACTTGCCATATTATATTACCTTCCTTTTTGGAAATGCAATGTATTTATCACCTTTTTGACCCTCAACACTATCTATGGTTAAGCGGTCAATATCAAAGTGAATAGTTTTAAAATCAAAGCCACTGTCTTTGATATTGTCTATAATACTTATGCTAGTTCCGGGTTTAACATACGCAATAGGGACTGCTTTTATATAGCCTAAACTAGTTCCTGTTGCATCTTGTATACTACGCATCCATAATGGTAAAAATGAGTCATTTATCTGTATTAATGAACTATCATTATTTGGATATGCTTCAGCAAATCTCTGCTTCATAGCAGTAGTACTATTTGGATATACAAATTTTTCAACCAATTGATCAATAGTGATTAGATCAGTTGATACTTTAAATTTATCTTGGCTGGCATCGATTTCTTTGGTGTTGCCACTAATTTCTACTTTGCTATTTACGGATTTGTTTTCTTGTTCTAATTCGTCGATCATTTCAACATAAATGATTTCGTAAATTACTTTATTGTTTGCATCTTTTGCTACTGCATTTTTTATAGTACCAAATCTATAATTTTTTCTACTAAAGTTACGTGCTAAAATTGGAACATACTTTTCGATACTAACAGTTTCAATACCATGTTGTAGTAACATACTAAGATTTTTTTGTATTCCAAATTGTTCATCAGCAGGACGATATAAATTCTTTAGTGTAAAAATCTTATCATCTGTAATAAAATTATAATAATATAATCTACTTGTTTTTGAAAGTAACGGTTTTAAGAAAATATTACTGTATTGTGTTAAACTGTCAGCACTAACACTTACTTTAAAATCTTTTGTAACTGCACTCGCAAGATAGTAATCTTTTGCTTGTACAGTAAATCGATATTCTTTATCAATTGATGTTGTTCCACCATCAAGTAAGAAACTATTAAGACCAAAATTAGTTAAGTCAATACTAGTCAACCCATTCTGTTGTCCAGTATCAGGTATCTGTTGTACCTTGCCAATTAATGTACCGTCACCACTAAGATTAATTCCTGGTGGTAAGTTACCACTTACTAGATTGTATCTAACATCTGCGTTTGGCAATGTTGTTGTAGCAACAATTTGTAGAGTACTAAATTCATTTGGTACAAGTGTTCCAATAAGTTCGTCACTTGTAAATTTAATAGTACTATCAACTTCACCTTGTATTTTTAAAATAAATGTACGTTGACTAAATGTTTGTTCATTATTAACACTATCTGTTCTAGTCGCTCTTACTCTAAAAGTAAAAGTTGATGTAACAGCAGGTTGATATGGAACTTTACCAAACAATACACCATTTGTACTATCAAGATCTAATCCGTTAGGTAATTGACTTAGAGTACTATCCTCTAGTTCTACAATTTCATATACAACATCACCGCTATATTGATTAGGGTCATAAACTTGTAATGGTATTGTAATATAATTATTTGCTCTACGTACACCCAAGTTACCTGTTGTTAACCAAATAGGTGCTCTTAAATATGTAGAACTTGATAATAGTGTTTCAGAATCAATACTAATTAATGTTGTGTCAGTTCTAAACTGTTGTTCATTAATAACAAAGATTCTAAATTTTCTACGTTCTCTAGTTGTACCGTCAGTAACAGTAACTTCAAACTCATAAAATCTAGAAAGATATTTTGGAACAGCATCGCCTTCTTGAGTACCGCCGCCATAATCATATGGAAACGAATCAAACTGCTGTTGATCATAATTTGCGTTAGTTGCTTTATAATCTAATGTAAGTGGAGCGTTTATGATTCCAGTTAATTTTCCGTCTTTACTTAAATTAATACCTGGAGGTAATTGACCGCTTAAATCATCTAGATAATATTCTAATGTATCACCTGCACTTAAATCTAAATCACTAGCACTTAATTGATAATCAATTGGTGTTTTATTCATTATAAAATATTCACCATTAGGACCGATGTCAAGTGTACCAACAGGAGTTAACCATATTGGAGGATCTTCACCTTCGACACTAATTGTAAATGTTCTATCAATTGATCCAAATGTATTAGATGCTCTAATAACAAACTCATGCAACGTTAATTTTGCAACGTCAAACGGTGTACCAACAAGTTTTGATCCAACTAATCTCATACCAGCAGGTAACTTTCCACTGATTAGACTTAATGTTACATCATTGCCGGTAGTTGCTAAAGAGATATTCTGTGTTTCATTTTCTTGAATTGTTCCAAGACTACCTGCATTCGTGACCCATGTTGGTTTAGACATTTTTCACTCCTTGCAAGTATTTATTTTGCTTATTTTTATGCTTCAATGTATTCACTTATCAACCACCAACTTCCAGAGTGCCAAATAAGTGTAAGGGCGCCGTGCTCGTTATTTGTCCCATTACTTAGATCAAGTGTACTTGTGGCACCATTAATTGTTAAAGATACTTCTAAATATCTATCAAACGTTGAAATACCATCTAATGAATAAACACCTCGTGATTTCATTTTAAGTATTTTCATCTGCCCTTCTGATGTAGCATCAGGTAATGTTGCAAAACCTAATCCTGCACTTGCACTTGTCCAATCATTAACAGTAACAAATGTCACTGTAGATGACATATTAATTGTTGATGGAGACTGTGTAGAGCCAATAATTAATTCATTAGTTCCACTTAAACTTACAGTGCCATTTAATCTTATATCACCTTCTAGTTCTAAGTTACCTGTACCATTAGCAGAAATTCTTAAGTTACTGTTTGATGTTTGTGTTTCAATATTATTTGCATCAATACGTAAATCACCTAAATCAATTTGTCCGTTAACATCTAATTTATTGTTAATAGTTGTTACACCACTTACTGTTAGAGTTCCTGTAACATTTGTATTATCATTAAGTTCTAGATCACCCGATGCGTTTGAAATTGTTCCGCTAACAGTTAGGCTATCAAATGTACTATTAATTGGACTTGTAATATCACCTGTAAATGAATTTGCAGTTACGTTACCTGTTGCACTTAAACTAGCAACATTAGTAATGTTAAACACACTTGTTCCGCTAGTAGCATTTACATTACCGTTGTGAATACCAGTTGTGTTACCTGTTACATTACCTGTAACATTACCTGTAACATTACCTGCAATATTTGCAGTAATACTACCACCGCTAACTGATAATGCACCTGTTAAAGTAACATTATTAAGTGTGCTGGTTCCTGTGCTTGTAATATTACCTGTTACATTACCTGTTACGTCTCCTGTTGTATTTCCTGTTACATTACCTGTAACGTTACCTATAACAGCACCAACGTGTTGTCCTCTAAAGTTTTGTGCATAAATGTCTCTTGCTGGAGTTCCAACTGAACCAATATCTGTGTTTGCAGTTGCTATAATATCTAATACTGTAACATCACCACTAAATGTTCCTCCGGACTTAGGCATAAAGCCTTTGCCTTCAATGTATGTACTATCTATAATGTTGTCAATAGTTGTAAATTCAATACCATTACCTGTTGCGTTAACTTGCAATACTTTATCAGCATCGCCTGCCGCACCTGCATAAGAACTTGGTGTGTCTGTTAAGCCAACAAAGTCAACTGATCCTGATCCACTTGCTTCACCAGTTGCAAAACCACCTGATGTGTATGCTGTAAAGCCTGTAGTATCAACTGTTGTACTTAAATTATCATTGCTGTACAATGCAAAGGTATTTGATGTTAACACGTCAGCATAGTATTCGTTTCCGTTAACTTCTGTCATTCCAACAACATCAGTTAATGTTACTGCTTGACCGTCACCTAATCCGTGTGCATCTGTTGTTGTTACAACACCTGGGTTTGCTTGTGTTATTCCACTAATAGCCTCTGGTTGTCCGCCACCGCCGCCGCCAGTTCCCCATTCTAATACTGTACCGCTAGTAGGAACTTTAAGAACTTGTCCTGCTTGTCCAATAGTTCTTGGTACTTGGTATGCACCATAAAAGTCAACATAGCCTGCACCGTCTGCATTTAATTGTAAGTTATTATTTGAAGTACCAACAGTTTCGATAGTACCTGCACTAATTTTAATTTGTCCTTCACCGGACCCTAAAAGAATTTCGTTATTGCTTTTAAACTCTGCTACTGGAGCAAATGTTTCACCAATTGGATTAAGTGGATCAATTGGTTGAATAATAAACGCATTAACAGATCCTGAATTTCTATATGCACCTAATTGTCCTAATGACTCACCAACGCCAGTTGATGTACCAATTAAATAATCAATACCAACACCCATACCAGTGTTTACACTTCCTTGAGTAGTATGGTTACTTACAGTTAAGAATGATTCAATTTGATCGTTCTCTGTACCTATACGTCTAAATGCCGCAGTTGGCGACACTTCGTCTAGTTGTACATAGAAATCACCGTCTGCTATCTCATCTGCAAGAACATTGTTTGCAGGATCACCTCTACGCAATTTAAATCTATGTCCGCCTTCAATTGTGTATCCGTTGGTAGCAAGATTTGATCCCAACCCACCAATTAAGTTTCCAGTTACATTACCAGTTACATTACCTGTAACATTACCAGTTACTCCGCCTGTAGCAGTAACTACACCTGTTAAAGTTGTTAATCCGGTAACAGTAAGTTGGTTTGATACTGTTGCTTCAGTTAATAATGCATCAGCAGATTCAATATTTGTTAAACTTGTAATTTCACCAGGGCCAATAATGTTATTACTTTGCATTGCAAGATTGCCACCTAGTTCAGGTGTACTATCTTGGTCAACAGTAAATGAACCACTGATTAATAAGTTTCTTCCAGTCTGTGATAATGTAATATTAGATCCACCAACAATACCAACACTTTCTTGTCCAGTGGAAGTTGTTATGGAATTATTGACATTGTTTATATCATTACTCCACTGTATAGTTCTTACAGCAGGATTATCAACAGCACTGTTATCAAGTATAATACTTTCACCATCACTGGTAATTGTTAATCTTGCAGGATCTGCACTTTTAATTCTTTTAAATTGTAAATTGAAACCGCTCTTACTAGCAAACACAGCCTGACCGTCAGCCGCTTCTGTACCTAAGTTCAAACCTGTATTACTTTCGCCGCCTCTAGCGTCGACTTCTACAAATTTGGCGTTAACTTTTTCAAACGCCGTTCTTAGATCATCACCTGTCCCGTCGTTTACGTTATTACCAATTTTAACTACGTCTGCCATAATCTTTTCCTATACTGTATTTACTGTCTTCCAACTACAACTTCAATAACGCCTACGCTATCGCTGTTGTAATTTTCTAGTGCTTTACCTATAACTGATCCTAATCTCGGATCGTCACTTGCTGTTCCAACACCAGTAATTGAACTTGCAACAATCATGTCACCTTTTTCAATGGTTCCAACTACCTTACAAGGTACTCTACCTTGTAGTGCTAACATTGTAACATGTTCACCTTCTAATTTATTATTCATTGTGTACCCTGGTGCTGTTGAAACTACTCCAGCAACTTTAGTAGTTCCTTGTTGATTCGAAGCAGTTACTTCTTGTTCGCCACCAAACATTAATACTGTTCCGTTTTCGTAATTTGTATCTGCTAGGTATTTCTCTGCCAAGTCAGCAAACTCTGCTTCTGAAGCAACACCTTCAAATCTTACAGCATATACATTATTATATCTGTTACTTGTTTCACCAATATCATATGTTGCATCTGCCGCTACGTTTGTACCACCGGATACACTTGCACTTGGCATAATTGCTTTAGATCCAAGTACACCAGTCATGTTTGAATCTTCTGTTAAACCGTTTCTACGCATGTAGGTTCCATCATATGGAGAACCTGCCGCCACTGCCGCTGATAATGCCACACTAACATCTGTACTACCGTCGAAATCAACTGTGCCTGTTGCCGCACCTGTAAATGTAATAGTTCTTGCAGTGGTTAACTTATCAGTACTACCAATAAATCTACTGTCAGTATAACTGTTACCTTTATCAAGTATAAGAATTGCTGTTCCATCTGTACCTAATACTAAATCAAATACTGTATTTGCTGTACCACCTGATGTGTATGTTGTAAATCCTGTTGTATCAGTACCGTTTGATAATCCAGAATCCTCATAAATTTCAAAACCGTTTGATGTTACTCCGCCAACGAATTTTTGTAATCCGTTAATTTCAGTCATTCCTCCTACACCAAGGAATTTAACTTTATCGCCATTTTTAAAATTATGAGCAACACTTGTTGTAATAACTGCCGGATCTGCTTGAGTGATTGCTGTGATGTTTACTATATTACCACGTGCTTCTTGAATTGTATCTGTGTTAACTTGTTTTGAATGTAGCGTATTATAACGTGCTGTTGATTGTCCTAAATCACTAGTTTCGTTACTTGCAGGTCTTACGTTAAGTGTTTGTAAAGTACCTGTCATAGTACCACCAGTTTTAACAATAGCACCGTTAGTATCTAAAACGTTTTCATCAATGTATGATTCAACTGAGTTATTAAAATCAATAAGTGTTCTAACCTGTGCCGGTGTAAGAGCAGTTACAGCATCTTCACTACCTGAACTGTTACCAAGTATACTTGTACCTGTAATAAATTCTATTTTATCTAATGTTACACCATCATTTGGATTGGCCAATGTTGGAGTTTTTAATTCTATCCAACCACTTGTTGCTGAAAATTCTGTACTATCAAAACTTGCTAGACCTAAATCTGCTTGTGTAATACCTGAAGCATTTACTCTAGTAGTTGCCGCATTCATATTCAATTTACTTTGTGCTACTGCCGCCGCCGCACTTATGTCTGCATTTTTAACTGCACCACTAGCAAGTTGAATATTAATCTCATTATTAATTCTAGTAAATCTAATATCTGAACCTGTGCCAGTTGGCTCACCAAATGTTGGACTTCCGCCTGTGTTATCTATAGTAGTATCTAATGCAACATTTACAGCACCTTGAATTGCATTACCTAAACCATCTGTGTGGTTAGTTCCGCTAAACATTAGTAAATCTGTATTGCTTGGATCACCAGTTACAGTAACACCTTCTAGGCCACCTATTCTATTTTGTTCATCAACATATTGTTTTGTTACAGCATCAGACCCATCAAACGGATCTCTTAAAGATTTAATTCTATTACCCGCCATATCAATAGCACCACTATCAACTGTACTATCATTTAACATAGTAAATGATTTTACATCTGTTCTAATACTATCTGTTGTTCCGCCTCGGAATACATTGTCAGCATATAATTTGTTTACACCGTCAACATCTTGAGCGCCTGTCATTGAGATGTTTGTAATTTTGTTGGTGCCCATATTAAGTTCACCATACATTCTATTCCAAGAAAGGTTTGTACTATTGTATCCTGCTCTAGTTAAAACACCAAAGTTTCCACCACTCTGTGCACCTGTAGTTGTCCATTCAGGAAACGCAGTACCATCTTCGTGTTGTCCAATAATAGCACTATTAAGGTATGTAACAATACTTGCTTCTGTTGGTACAGCATCATCTGACTTACCTAAGAGTTTATCATCTGTACTAAATTCATCAACAACAGTACCTTTTGTAAATCCTAATCCATCAACATTCGTTAATGAAATATTTGCATTAAGTTCAACTGATCCATCACCTTGGTTAACACGGAAGAACTTACCAACTCTAAAGTTACCATCTTGGTCAGTACTTGCATAGAACACTCTACCTGCACCTACTTCAACTGCTTCACTTGCTTGGTCTGAAGCAAAGTCTGGTCGTCCACTTGGTGCACCAAACACATTGTTTGGATAGTTAGAGTTTGCAAAGTTACCCCAACCAATATTTAAGAAGTCATGTCCTGTTGCTCTTAATGTAGAAATTTTAGTTGTTACTTTTACAACGTCGCCATTAAATCTATCTGCTGGAAATTGTAAATCCAAACTCATTAATTGATGATCAACGTTTGAATCACCAACTTCACTAGTTACTAATCTTTCTACACCTAAAATTCTAAATACTGTTTGATCGCCTGTAGCGAATGTTAGTGCCGAACTTGGTAAAACTCTAGGAGTATCTGTTAAGTTTCTTACATATACCTTTTTACCTAGTTTAAGTATAACTTCACTTGCGTCTGGTACTGTAGTTCCAACACCAAGGCTTAGTTGAGATCCTAGTTTTAATACTGCTCTACCACCACCTTTAGCAACACAACCTGAACCATTATAACTTGGATTTCCTTTTGCGGTTGTATCTAAGAAAGTTGTTAAACCAATGTCAGTACAAAGTTTAAATGATGTTGCATTTACTAATTTAACATAATAGGCACCGTCAACACCTGTCATACCATTTGCATTGGCACCAGTTAGGAACACCATTGCTCCGTCTCTGTAATAATGAGTAACGTCAGTTGTAATTACTGCCTCAGCGGCAATTGAAATTGCTGTTATATTAACACTAACATCTTCAACTTCGTCAATTTTATAATCAGTAGTATCTGAATTTGATGCATACTGTGTTAATCTAAAAATACTTCCTGGAACAGGTAAGAATTCAAAATCTCTAATTGGTATATCAGTTGCACCTGTTGTAATATCACCTGCACCTGATGGGTCATGAATTTTAAATGGTTGCGAGTAATCTCTTCTTGATGAGTCTGATTCAACCAAAGCGTTAAGTTCTCTATGGAAAATACTTCCTGACTGAATATTTTCGTTTGGATCTGAACCTTCTGCTTTAAGTGCAAGTCTACCATAAGCGTTAGAACCATTTAATGATCTAATTTGACCACCGTTTCTTGCCCAATATGCTGTGTCACAATAGTATGTGAATACTGAAACAGTTTCAACTAGTCCGTTGTTTGTTGCAATCAATCCATACCCGTCATTGTTAATCTGTGTATAGTCATTTGATGTCATTGACTTGTTACCAGCAGTTTCAACTCTTATTTCATCATTTTGTGGTATAGTTCCTGTAGGTAATGTTTTAGCATCAACAGTAATAGTAGTTGTTGCCGCAAGTGTTAATTGTTGTTTAAATGTCGCAGGTGTGTTACCGTCGCCGTCATCAACTGGCGCAGTTACAGCAATAACTCTATATGTTTTCTTTTCTGTACCACCTGCACCTTGGTATATAAATGTAGTCGGTACTTGGATTTTTCTAGTCAATCCTTTTAGCGTAAGTGTTGCACCACTTGCTGGATTATCTACAACTACACCATATTGTGCACCTGCATTACCATCAACAAGTTGTCCTGCACCACCCTGTGATGAGAACGAAGAACATGTTTGTACGTATGGTGATTTGGTTAGGATTTGCCCTTCTGGGTCAAGTACCATAACTGCACCTTGGTGTCTACGTATTGTTATATTTCTTAAAATTGTAGAGTTATTAACTAAGAACACATCACCGTGTTGGTTAAGCATTTTTAATTCAATAACAGTATTATTTGGGACATCATCTTGAAGTGTTGTAGTAGTTGTTAAGTTAATATCACTATACAACGTTAAGTCTGCTCTTGTAAAATCTTCTACACCAGCAGGATCAAAACTAACTTCTTTGACGTAATAAGTTGTACCGTTGTACTCAAAGTATTGCCCCCAACGTGGGTAATAAACTAAATCTTTTAATCTAATCTGCGCCGCACCTGTTTGGTTAACACCGGCTCCTGTATCTGCTCTTGAATATTGTGAGTCATAGTGATTACGGAAACGTGCCGCTTTGGGTGTACCAGTACCATCGTAGCGTTTTTGATCACCACGTTCAAATGTTAAATCTAATGCACGTTGTGGTGGACGTACACCTACTTGAGATTGAATGATTACACGTCTAAATTCGTCGCCTTTGATTGAACAGTTCTCAGGAAGTACAATCGGTGTAAGTTCTTCATAAAATCCTGATTCAACATGAATAGTTACTTCAGGTAGTGGAACATTTTGTTCTCTACCTTCTCCGCCAATTTTTGCAGGTAATGCACTTAATCCGTTAGTAATAACATTGGTAACAATATCCATCAAGTTACCAATTTCAGTACTTGCTCCTGACTCAGCAATAACCGATGAATCAATAAATTGTTCAGCACCACTTTGATTACTGTAAGTACCTTCTAGTACAGGTAAGTTGCCTAAGCCGTTAGTAATAACGTCAGCAATCATATTCATTAGTGTATTAATTTTTGTACTTGCTGAACTTTCACCGTTGTTACTGTTAGTAACCTGTTCAGTTACACTTTGTCTTGAAGCATATGCTGTGTTTAGAATAATATTATTTCTTACTAGGTCTTTAGTAAAGTTTAATGCATCAACTGTTTGTGGCTGTTGACCTGCAACATAACTTGTAGCACCGTTCCAATAACGTGAAGCATTTTCTCTTGATTCAGAGTTACCACCGTATTTTAAATCAAATGCAATACCATCTAAAATAATTTTTACATCACGTTCACATTTTGTTTTATCGTATGTAAATCCGTTCCAAATACCAGCGCCAGCCGCAATTTGTGCCTCAATGTAAGCAATAGTTTCGTCTGCAATGTATTCTCTGTTTGCATTAATAAGTGCAACAGCATACGGGTTTTCTGTGTTCGATGGAGCAACATAAGCAGTATTTGTCAACACATTGTTTTGAATTAGGTTCTTAGCAAATACAAGTGCCGCAACAGTTTCGGTTTGTTGTCCTGCTACTCTTGATGTAGCACCGTCCCAATATGAAGCCGCCGCATCAACTGTTCTTGAATTTCCTACGTAGGTTAAATCAAAACTTACTGCATCAATAATTAATCCAATATCACGGAAACATTTTTCTCTGTTAAATGTAAAGTTAGAAGCAAAGTCATCTGTGTTATCACCGTCGTTAATTTCTGCTTCAATAAATGCAAGTGTTTCGCGTTGAATAAATTCTCGGTTGTTAACAAACAATTTGTTTGCTAAAACATTTGTTGTATCTTCAGTTCCATCGGCCGCCATGTTAACTGTGTATGGCCCAGGCTTTCTACCAGGTACAGGAAAAACAACATCACCAGTTAGTAGACCTTGATCTTTAAGTGTAATGTCACCTTTAATAATTCTTTCTGCATAGAACGCCGCTTCTCTAACATTGTCAAATGCGTATGCTAAAGAACGACCAACCTGTGTTCGGTCTACACCGTCAGCAATCATTTGTGATTCTGTTCTACCGTTGGTGCTTACGAATAAATTTTTCTTACTTGTAAAACTGTTATTGTCTACATATTGTTTAGTAGCCGCTTGTAACTCGCTTGAGGTAAATGTAGGTGATTGTGATAGAACCAACGGTCCAGTCATTGAGTCACCAGCAAGTCTTATTTTTGTATCAGCATATTTTTTGTTGACTGCTTCGTCTTGACTATTTGGTACTCTTGGCTGTCCTGAATCCTGTAATTTAATAATACCTGTTGCAGTATCACCAGAGGCATCTAAAAACTTGTCATCTGCATATTTTTTAGTAACAGCATCTTGATCTTTAACTGGAGTACCTAAGTTTTCAATTAAAAACGTTTGTGCATTTAAGTCACCACCAAGTTCTGGAGTTGTATCTAATCTAATTTCTGTACCAGTTGTTCGTAATTTAAGTTTAGTAGGATCAGATGTAAAATCAACTGCAATACCTTCACCTTCAATTACTCTTGCACTAACAGCATCACCTGCTGTGTTAGTTGTTAATACTGTGTTAGCAGTGAGTGTTGGTGGAGTGTCGTCTAAAGATGTAAATGTTAATCCGCCGCCAAGTCCTAATGATGCATAGATTTCAGTAAAGTTCTGATTGACTTTATTAAAGCCTTCTCTAATACTATCGCCGGTAGCGTCGTTACCTGTTGTACCAATGTTAATTGTTTTACGTGCCATTTTTTAAAATCCTACTGATTCTCCGCATCCACAACTCGATGTTGATTTAGGGTTGTTTATTGCAAAATATGATCCAAATACTTCCTTTTTGTAATCAATTGTACTTCCTAACAAGTACATTATACTCGTTGCATCTATAGCAAATTTGCCAGTTTCAAGTTCAATTGCTTCGTCGTCGTTTTGTACTTCATCATCTAAAGTCCATTCATAACTAAAACCAGCACATCCACCGCCTTTTAATGCTAGTCTAACAACATTTTTTTCATGCTCTTTAAGCATTACTTCCATGCGTTCTCTTGCATTTTCTGTTAAACTTACTATGCTCATGACAATATTTAGCCTTTCTTTTTATAAACCGAATGTAAAGTGTAAATAACAATATGTTTGTAAGAGAAGATATTGTTACAAAATCATATGTGCGTAAGAGTCGTACAGGCAAATTTCATCCATATACTCGAAAACGTACAGTAGTTGTATTTAAGTGCGACAGTTGTGAACAAGAGTTTAATAGAGAGAAAGGCAAAGTGGATCCTAGACGTTTAAGTAACAACTATTTCCACGTTTGCCCTCAATGTGATCCTAAACGCTTTGCTCAAAAGCGTGGCGTTGAGAAACGATTAGTTTGGGATTTGGCTGTAAGCACAGACAAACCAATTGGAAAAAATTAATTATTCTGATTTCCAAATAGTCCAAGCACCATATGCGATAGCCGCATATGCAAGTAAGCCTGCAATTGGTTTAGCAATTAATACTAAAACTCCTAGTAGGACAAGCATTGCTCCGTCCCAAGATGTACGTTCTTTAAAACGTTTTTCTACCCAGCCTTTAAATTTATCTACCATTGTGTTCTCCTTATTTTTTAGGTTTTACTACTTTCCATAATTGATCAACTAGTTTTGCTTTAGTTAATCTACGGTCTAATTCAACATCATAAGCACGACCTAATTTTTCAAGTTGTACTTTAGTCATTTTTGTTAGTTCTGCTTTCTTTTCAATCACCTGCTTTTCTAATACCAACGCATCGATATCCTCAACAGCCGGCAAGAAAACTTTTTTCAACCAATTTAACATGATTTATTCTCCTGATTTATCTTTAAGTGTAATTATTCCGCAGGCTACTCTTTCTCCTGCATTTCCTGTTTTAAGTGATTCTTCATCGCCGCCTTTACCTAAGTCATCTTCGTCGGCATGAATAACAATAGCACGACCAACAATGCTACGATCTCCTACAAGATCCACTCTTTTTGCAACTATAGTGAAATCGGCTATGCCGGAAGTGTTCGCTGTGATATTTCCTAAATCACCGACATGTCCTTTATCAAGATCACCATGGTCAACACCATCAGGATCAAAATGAGGGCCGGCAGAATCACAACCATCTGACAGATCACCAAATTGATGAACATGAAATCCGTGTTTGCCAGGTTCAAGACCTGTAACACGACCTTTAATTAAAGTAGGTCCATCTGCTTGTTGCATGAAAAGTATTTGTCCTTTAACTTTATCTGAATGGATAAGTTCTGAAACAACAGCAAATACAGTATCTTGTGATTCGGTTAGTGCGTTAACACTTTCACACTGGCACTGCTTGGCTTTGGTTCTTGGACAACTTGTGTTGGTTAGTTCCGTAATTTTCATAATAATATTTATGCAAACCGATACTAGCCAAATTCTTTGCCTTGCTCTCACACATAATATCAGCGTGTTCTAAGAACGAAAGTGCATAGTCGTTAACTGCATTGTTAGGATAGTAATCACTATGGGCTCTTAGTTTGCCTTTTTTAAAGCCTGATTCTAATAGTACAGGCATGTCGGGCATTGTGTCGTGTGCAAAGCCTTCAGGTAATGCTTCATCTCTACTGTATGAATAGTGTATAACAGGACGTACACCACGCCATGAATCAATTACGCGAGAAAATCTATCGTCGGCTGGCAAAATGTATTCACCTTCACGGCACCAGTGATGGTGTATGTCAAGTACGAGGGCACAGGTGTCGACCAATTCAAGACTGTCCATGATGCCCCATTTGTTTTCGTCGTTCTCGATCGTGATGCAGTTTCTCGCTTCTTGAGATAATCTTGTGTTAACTGCGTGTTTGATACCGGCTGGACCTTGCCTGCCTGATATATGGACGTTGCATTTAAAGTCTTGGAATGAGCGTCCATAGCCCATCCACCTGATGACATCGGTGTGATATTCAAATTCTTCTACGCTCCTATCTACAATTTCGGGGTTGTCACTCGCAAGTACAGTAAATTGGCCTGGGTGCATCGATAGTCGGACATCGAGGGCTCTTGCTTGTTTGCCGACATTGGCAAAGTTTTTCTCGCAGTAGGCACGTACATCTGGCTTCTGCCAAAAGTAAGACCAATCTGCTTGTGTGTATACCGGTAGCACATCACTACCCAGTCTAACCATACGCAGTTCATTTGGTAATCCTCCTACATAGGTAATAAGGTTCATATACGATTGTATATTGTGAACCATGATATCCCACAAACGTTGTTCAGCAACTTCACGTGTTTGCCTATTAAGCCACTGTACTGTTGTGCTACGAGTATTTAGTGGTCGTTGAATTTCTTCTAGTAGTTTTTTCTTCTGTGTTTGGTCTGGATGCATGTACTTACATGCAAAGCCTATACGATGTATGTCTTGTTGACCTGTAATAAAATTACCTGCTGTCATAAATTTTAGATCATCCATTCAAATTGTTCTCTTAATATTTTCCAAGTTTCTTTGTAGTCTTTTACATTATAACAGTAACCGAGATCGTTGTCAATGATTACTTTTTTCAAAGGATAATCATTTCCTCCTTTAAATGTAGCATCACCAAAAAAATGTAAAATGTCATGTGGATTAAAATCTCTTATAATTTGGCTTTTGTCGCTTCCTTTAGGAAAAATATCTAGGCCTGTTTCTCCACCAATTACTGCTTGTAATTTTGGAAAGCGAAAGTTAAACTGTGCCGCAATGTGTTTGCGTTCTAGGTTGTTTTCATCCCATTGAACATATAACTTACGTTCACCTATTGTAGCATTACGCCCTACAATACTAAAGTTAACCATGCCAGGACGTTCCTCAATATGATTACCTGTGCGTAGAACAAATTTACTTTTGTCTAGTTCAATATTCAACCAATTGCGAGCATCTTGAGGCAATGCCCAACTACTAGTATAAACATTTTTATCTTGCTCCCATACATCACAACCTGAACAGTTATATACCTTGACAGAAAAATTATATACTATCGAACCAACTTGTTCTAATGTTTTATCTCTATCACTACCCGTAATGAGATAGACATAATTATGTTCTTGAAAGTTTGCAAACCATTTCTGGAACTCAGCGTCCATCGGTTGTCTGCTAGGTGTTAACGTTCCATCGACGTCGAAAATAAATCTACTAGACACTAGATTATTCGTCGTATGTAAACCACCCTGTAATAATGTATTTGTATCCATCATATATTGGATTGCCCCTGTGTGGATGTTGCCATGTAGCAGGAAAGAACACTAGTTTACCAGCAACAGGTTTAGTCTTTATTCCTTGATAAAGAAACTCTGTTTCGCCACCTTCTTTTACAGTGTTAAGATATAGCATGTAAACAGCAACACGATCTCTACTTGCCCTGTCATTGTTTTCAATATGCCAGATATGGTATGCTTCTTTTGGACCATTACGTTGAACACTCATGCCTTTGGGTGTGTGTTTAATCATGCTGTCTTTAAGAACAGTAAATTCGCTAACATATTTTTTACCATAATATTCATTTACAGTTTTATAAAATTCTTCACAAAGTGCAGGATCATGATAAAACATATTATGGTGTGGTGCCCAATCATAAACTACACGAGTGTCGGCATTAAATTTAACACTACCGTCATAGTTTGATGTTTGATGATTTTTATTCATCGTTTCAAAACGATCAATAACTTTATCGCAATATTCTTTTGAAAATGCGCCTGGATATTCTCTAATATATGATTCTTCTATGCTCATGTTTGTACTCCATTCATATTTAATGTATTGAAACTTATCACCATACGATTATCGGTTTGGTTAGTTTCACTACCATGTTCTAACCAACTAGGAAATATGTATAGAACTCCTTCTTGTGCCGGAAACTCTCCATTATCAGCATTATACATAGTTGTTTCTTGATGTGTTTCGCACATCTTATATATTTTAGTTGGATTGAAAAACTTTAATCCGGTACTGTTCTTCGGAACTTTTGGATAATATGCTCCACTTAACACACTGTTTTCATGTCTGTGAGGAACAAGTTTGCTGTTTGTATCCATAATACTTAACCAACTATTTGATATATTGCATTGTGTTAGTCCAGCAGTTTGAATATATTGATCAATACAGTTTTGAAATGTCTCTTTTAACTTAATAACTAACGGATGGTCAATGTCAAGTATATTATGATTGCCTGAAAAATAAGAACTTTCAGCATTCTTTGAAAGTAATGGATGAGGTTTGGTTTGTTCTTTTTGTAAAACACCTTGTAATAACTTTGTATCTACATCTGCATTTAGATTAAACTCCATTACAAGAGTTGGAAAAACGTTATGTAATTTATGATCCATATTACTTCCAGTTCTCCACTACCCAAGGATCGTCACAGTTGTGTGGATTAGGATCTCCATGAAATACTGCTATACTACACTGCTCGTCGGGTTTAGGATTTTCTTGTTTAGTAAATTTTCTTTCACCTTTCACACCTGCTGATAAATGTCTATCTTTTCTTACTTCCCATTTATAACTTCTAATCCATTCGTCAGGCCAAAGTTTTGCAGTTCCTTGTGCCGCTGTCCATAACCAATCTTGATCTCCGAAATGACTGCCTATTACTTTTTGTGGATCTGCAATGAATCTTGCCCATACATCATTTAACTGACCTTTTCTAAATCTTATTACTGAACTATTATATTTTTGCCATTGAGGTTGCATAGCACGAGTAAAATCTCTAATAACGCACCATTCTCCGGGTTGATATGTAAACAGTTTATCTAATGGTCCTGAAATTACTACATCTAAATCCATATACAAAATTGTACAGTCGTTTGGTAGTGGTAAACTAGAACTATACATATAAGGTTTGCACCACCAACCAGATAAATTATGAGGTATATTAATACATTCTATATCTTCATTGATACCTTTAGGATTATCTGTTAAACATGCCATTTTAAAAGGAACACCTAAGTTTCTTTTAACCATATTATATAAAGTGTTCACGTATTCTGCACTATATTTTGTTCCATGTTTTAGACATAAAACATAATTACTGACTTCATCTTTATTAACTGCTTCATAGTCGGGATAACCTTTTTCAAATACTGGTGCTATTTCTGGTATTTGTTGTCGACGTAATGCTCCAACAACCTTATCATGGCTATCTTGTGCTTTTAAATTTCTACGCTCTTGGCGAATCCGTTTCCATTCTGCTTTGGAATATTTAGATTTATCAACCTTAGCCATCGAATCTCATCTTCTGAGATTCAAAGGGTGTATAGATTGCACTATTGGCACCGTGTTCTGCACACTCGACAGATTCAACCCAGCAACGTCCGTTGCTCGTTTTCTCAACAAGATTGTTTGCAAAATTGTATGCATGGTAGGCAAACTTCTCTGCACCTACACCATCAAACTCTCGTACTTCACACAAGTCTTTGTCTTGCAAATCATAAAAGTCTTGTTTGTGCGGGTCGTTAATATCTACACAAGTCTTATGGTCGAAGTTATCTTCAAGCCATGCTTTGACTTGTTTCAATCCGCCAAAGTCTACTGCCCAGTTTTTATTGTCAAGATCTGCACATCCAAATGTAAATTTAAATTGCAAACTATATCCGTGAAGCAGATGACAGTGTGAATGATCTGCATTTGGTTGTCTAAACACTGCTGAAAGTCCAATGTTGTGTCCGTATGTTTTTGTGCTGTAATAAGCCATATTATTCTCCTATAATAACAGCGGCAGAGTTAGAAGGGTTGACGCCAAGTCCTGTATTGTATATATGCAGTCTTATGTTACTACAAAATATTTTTAACATACACATATTATAGTAGATTTATTTGTGTTTGTCAACCAATATTTTAAAGTTTTCGTAATTATCGATAAAAAAGTTATCGTATTGATCCCATTCTTCTGGTGGTTCCCAGTCATCTGGTTGTATTTGAAGAAACTTTATATTAGGATATAACTCGAATAGTTTAGCAGTTTGATATATCCAATATGAAGGATCAGTTGCATGTTTGGTTTTTGTGTTATAATTTTCTGTATCTTTATATATATTATTAAACAGTTTATCCGAACTATACAAATCAAAACCAATCATTACTACAAAGTTAGGATTGAAAGTACATGCTAGATTGAGTGCATGTCCTCCACTTCCCCATTGGAACGGGTCGTCAATTCTTTTATCTCCGTTATATGGTAAGGCTGGCAGTTCTCTAACATTCTGCCAAAAACTAAAATTCTTACGCCAATCTTTCCTAGTGTATAACGGATTTTTATAATCGTTATTTACGGCTTCGCTAACCATACGTCGATCACAGCAAACAAGGTTATCAGGAATAAAATCTCTGTGTACTGCATTTGTTCCAACAGTTTCACCTAACCATTCTAAGGTATATAAGTCAAATCCCTTACGGCTTTCACCGTTTCCAATAACTGTAACATAAGCACTCATAGTGTTATTTACTTCTTGTTATTGTTGTCTTTAATTTCTCGAAAAAGTTCTTTTATTATTTTAAGATCTGATAGAACATCTTGAATTCCTTCTTCTGCTTTATGTACTCTGTCTGATACAAACCCAATAGTATTAACAGTCCAGAACCACCAAATAACTGCCGTGACAGTAAACATCCCGGCGCCTACAAACAATAGTGTTTGTAACGAGCAAAAGTTAAACTCATAGAAAAAGAACCCTCCAACAACAAATGCTATTGGTGCTAACTTCGCAAACAGGTTCCAATATTCTACTTGTTTCCTGATGCGATTAGGAATCTCTTTCTTTAAAAAAATAATGTTCTTCATACCAATATTTATTGTTTTGATTTAAGAAATTAGGTATATGGTTAATTGTTAGGTTTGCCGATAAAACCGAAACTGTTCCATTGTCCTGGGTTTCCACCAACAGTACAAATCCATCCAACTGGTGCATCTTCTTTAGGATTTTTGTTCCACACAGTGTCGCCTTTATTCCATCTACCTTTTAAAGGTGGGCGATCAGCAACAGTAAACACCCTGTTTTGAAACTTTATATTTCCAACAACATCCATACTATGTTGCGGGTTTTTAATGCCAATTCCTACTTTTCCGTAAATGTGATGAACAGCATCATTGTTACCTTCTTGTCCTACGGTTAAGTTACCTTTGGGATCAATAGTTAATCGTACTTGGTCATCTGTAATTAACCCAACACTTTTATTATTATAAGCACCTAGTTTAATAAGTCCTTCATCAGCATCAATAACAAAATTTGTATCATATTCAAAATTAAGAATAGCAAGATCGCCTGCAGGCTTGTCTGTACCAAACCCTATTCTATCTAAATTAGGATCATAAAATATGTATTCCCCAATTTCAACTCGTCCACTTACTTTAAGATTTTTAAGTTGTCCTACCTGTTGTAAACTACTTTTAACTACACTAGCACCAAGTGTACTTTGTGATAATACATCTTGTTGTCCTATCATATATGACTTATCTTTATGTAATTCTAATGGTTCTGTGCTGTAAAATCTGTCAGGTTTATTTAGATATACAAATTGCTTTGTGTATTGCTTAGGATGTGTCCAAATAAATCCTGTTCCGACACTTGTTTTGCGTTTATTCTTGTGGCTAAATTCAACATACTGTCTTTCGGTATGTTCGTCCGCCATTAACTGCTTTGTAATTAATTCGTCAACTTCGAGTTTGCCAGCAACAAATACATTTTTTTTAAAATTTACATTACCTGTAAAATCAATATCGCCTAGTAATGTTTTTGTTTTCACAGTATCAACAATAACAGTATCGTCGATAACAGTTAACGATATCTTACTAGCACGATCGTCGATACCAATACTGCTGAAATCTTGTATAGGACCGCCCTTGACCCAGTCACCAGGAAACTCTCCCTTCTTAATATCTAATTGCGAGACCCTAATATTGTCGATTGGTTTATCAAAGGTTGCTACAGGCATTACAATTCCTCTGCAATACCCAACAGTTCAGCAAGTAAAAATGCACTTGCTAGGTATATAATACCTCCACCTAACAAAACTGCTACACATCCTAGGATACGTAACGCACTCTTTACTAAACTAATATAAAAATGTTTCTTGCTAGGATCTACTGGTTCCATTATTTTACCTCTACCAATGGATCACTTAGAAAACTATCATGATAGTCTCCACTTTTTTGAAACTGTCTAATAGAAGTTTCCTTTATAAGTTGTCCGTCCTTCACAGTGTATGTAATATATTCTGCTTTGATCATACCTTCTGTGCTTCTGTTGATATGTTCAAACATAGGTCCGTCTTTCATCAGTCTCTCCTTTCAAAGATTTCATCAATAAGTCCGTATTCAAGTGCTTCTGAGGCAGTCATAAACTTATCACGTTCCATATCATTACTTAAATCATCAAATGTTTTTTCTTTTGAATTATGCTTAACATATATTTCTGTTAATTCTTTTTTAAGTTTGATAATTTCTTCTGCATGAATTTGAATATCAGTTGCTTGACCACTAGCACCACCGCTTGGTTGGTGAATCATGTGTCTTGCATGTGGCAACATATACCTGTGTCCTGGATCACCTGCCTGAGCAAGTAAAGATCCCATTGATGCCGCTTGACCCATAACATATGTATAAACAGGAGACTTGATATATTGCATTGTATCATAAATTGCCATACCACTGCTTACTACACCACCCGGTGAATTAATATAAAAGTGGATCGGTTTTGTTCCACTATCTGATTCTAATAAAATTAGTTGTGCAGTTAAACTATGTGCTACACCGTCATGCACCGGACCGTTTAAAAAAACGATACGATCTTTAAGCAAACGACTAAAAATGTCATAGGCTCTTTCTCCGTCATGTGATTTTTCAACCACCATAGGTACTAGGTTACTCATCAATATACTCCTATCAATATTGTTTCTGGGTTAATTCTGCCATTCATCTTAGTCTCAGTAGTTTTAACAGTACTCCACCAGTTTTCAAATTTACGTCTTGTATTTAAATTACGCATTTCCTCAAGTTGTATTTGTGGTTTACGTAACACTTTCCATACCGATGTCTTTTCATCAAATCGTTGGATAGTTTGTCCTTTCAAATAAAGACCAGTACCGTCTCTTTTTTGGCCCAATGGATCTTCATTATTAGTATAGTATACGCCCAATTTCCTATTTTTGCAATTAAAAATTACCAACATATTTGCCATAATGAATTTATGTGGTTCGATACTTGCTCCATATGTTGCGTCACTAACTTTATATTTCAATTTGGCTACTACTTTTTCTGGGGCCTTAACACTCAATTTACGTGGTTTACGGCTAGCCTTACGTTCTGCAATGATACCATCACAGGCAGTAATTATTGAAGAATAAAATTCATATAACTTTTTAATTTGTTTTTTATCGTAATGTGAATAACCATCTTTTAATTGTTGATGAAAATCTTTATCATGTTCTGTTTTTAATACAGGCGGATTTAACAGTTCTCGCATTTCTGCTAGTGCAGGTTCGTATATTTCTGCAATAATCTTTGCATGTGGTTGTTTAACATCACGCTGACGGAATATTGTTAAAGGTTTAATATCTTTAAAGTCTAATCTGCTTTGCATTGCAAACTCGTCAATAGCATCTTCAAATTGATCAGTCATTGCTGGGATTGCCATTTGTATTCTTTCTTGTATAGTTGGAATATATTTTTTTGGCTTTTCTTCTTCTTTCTTTTTTTCTTGTTGCTTAATTTCAACAATGGCATTGCCTTTTTCTTTTAATTCTTCTATCTGTCGTTGAATAAACGCACTCATTGGTTTTACAAAACCACTAGTACCAGGCAATGACTGCCAATAGGTATCATACTCTTCGTTGTAATCAGCAACACCCTTTAAACGCATTCTACAAAGACCGCCAAGTGTCGAACTAAAATTATTATCTGGATTCTTTTTTACAATACTAATAACGTCTTTGTATTTTCCGTATTCAATATTCTCTAGATAATCTATAGTCCATTGTTTGTAATCTGAAGTTTTAAATTCCATACGATAATGGTCCTGGCATGCCGATCTAAAACTACCGTATGCTTTACCAGTTAGTTGTTCAACACCATCGTACGATGGTTCGTTACCTTTGGTGCGTCTAACTATAGGTTTCTTTTTTCTAGGGCCTTTTGGTAATGCCATTAATAATCTCCATTGAATATACTTTACAAATTATATATATCTTTGTGAAGAAAAGCAACCGGTTCGAATGTGGTTTATGACTCAAAAGTGAATTTATCTTTCCATTGTGCATTTATCTTGTTAAAATCTAACAAAGATGCTCCAAACACACGTTGGGTTTTATTTTGATCTAAGTGTGGTAACTCGTATTTCAACCAAGTCCAGAACTGTGTAATGTCTGATGCACTAGTAGAATTATTAGATACAACCTTGTATCTTTTTGTAAATTCACCTTGTGCTTCGACAGGGCCTGATGGTGTTTTAAATACTAGTTTCATATAGATATTTATTCAACCTTCTTTGTTAATGACCAATCACCGTTGCTTAATTCTTCCCACATAAGCGTGTCTCCGATGTCCCAACCAACTTGATCAATACAACCTTCAGGAAATTCTAGGTAAAGTTCTTTCGTTTTACCGTTCTCGCGAACTTGTACTATCCAACTGTTTGGACCAGTTTTTTTAGGATACTCACCCATTTGCTGGATCCGTACCAGTCACTAGATGCATTTTTTTAATAATTGCTTCTACTTCGCCTTCAGTTAAGAAGCCTTTAACTGTATCACCTTTTTCAGTAATACCCGCTAATTCTTTTTGATCATTGCCTTCAAACACTGCGATCTCATATAGACCTTGCTTACCACCATAAGAGAAGTCACTCTGTACTATACTCAGGTCATAAACACCAAAGTTCAACATTGCTTGAATGCCGTTAGGAACATCAGTTTCTTTAAATTTTATTTCATCAAATTTCATTGTCTTCTCCTATGTCTTGTTCTAGTAGTGCATATCCGATCGAACTCATTAGTTCGTCTGCTAGATTAGGATATCTAGTTACAATGCTTTCTACAAAATTATCACGTTCATCTGTTGACATACGTGCTAGGGTCTCTGCTTGTTCGTTTAATGTTGACATTTTCTACTCCTCTATTATTAATATATAATAGCATCAATTTAAGTTTTGTCAACCTCTTCTTCATTATCTTCTAAATCAGATAGTTTAACTTGATAGTATTCAATTAATTTTTCTTTTAAGTTAACACCGTCAAACTCTCCTGATTCAAGTTTGTTTATTGCATCGCCTTGGCTGGTTGCTTGTTTAGTTCTAATTAAGTATGTAAGCACTCCGACTAGATCCGTTCTATTAATGCCTGTTCTTTGCATTGCTTCTTCAATAAAAACTCTTCCCAATATCTTTACCTTTCAAGTAAGTTGGTAGGCCCGGCCGGATTCGAACCGACGACAAAACCGTTATGAGCGGTTGGTTCTAACCACTGAACTACAGGCCTACTATATTATTTCTTTTCTTCTTTCTTCTTCTTCTTTCGTCCCCACGCATATTTTACATCAGTATTAGCAGTACGTTGAAACTTAGGATAGACAGTAATCTTATTTCCTTTTGCTAACCATTCATCAATTGCTTTTTGGTCTGCTTCACTTTTTGTGCTTTTCATCTTTATCTCCTTGTTATAGGCCTAATAATCCCCAGCCGTGATTTGCTATTGCATTTAAGATAATAGCAAGGCAAGTAAGAATGTGTAGCAACACCCAGCAACTGCGTATAATTGCAACTCTGTCAGAGCGATTGTTATCTTCATATGCTTTTTCTCCTATTGCTTTGCACCATATTTCCCACATATATAATCCTATTAATTGGCACCGGAACAAGGAATCGAACCTCAGTCTGTGGTTTTGGAGACCATCATGTTGCCACTACACCATCCCGGCTTAGGCGTGGCCCTTTCTATGAAGGCGGCCACCGTTTCCTACCTGTGTCTTAATTTTATAGAGGTTACAGGCTTAACCATGTTTATACTCATTCCTCTTTTGGTGCGGGCGGCGAGACTCGAACTCGCACGACCTGTGGTCTCAAGATTTTAAGTCTTGTGTGTCTACCTATTCCACCACGCCCGCTGTGTTTCTAACTATACCTTATAATACTACCGAATGGTAACTTTGTCAACTGTTTTCTATGTTATTGTATACTTTTTTTAACATTTTTTTTATCACAGGATGTGATGTATTAAATCCCCACACTGCAAGGTAACCTAACAGGTTAGGTGAAAGAAGATAACCTAGTTCGTCTTTTAAACCGGCAGTGTCTTTTACACTACGTAAAAGATTCATTGCATCTTCTTTATTTCTTTTTCTTAAAAGTTCTGTTGAAATATTTTTTGCAAATGCTTCAATCTCGTCATCGTTGCCAAGATATTCCTTAGCACGTTTAACATCAGGTTCTTTATCTTTTGTCTTATACTCACGTTGACGAACAAACCTTCTTGATCTATATTGACGCATATGAATCATTTCATGTTCTAATGCATCAATTATTCTATCTTTAATGTTTACTATTCCTTCTTTAGTAAACTCTAGTTCTGTATCTTGTTCACTAAAAATTAAATCAATAGTAAAAGGATCAAACCCATCTTCGTCATCATACGGGTCATATGCGGCGTTCATATTCATGTCGCCACTATCTACATTTTTACTTGCGATAACTTTTACAGTATCAACACCAAATTGTTTTAGTGTTTGTTCTAATTTTTTAGCAATGTGTTTTCTTTTAAGAGGTTGATCACCACTACTTAAAAATATAAGAAATGGTTCTAGTGCAATTTCAATTTCTTCTCGACTAATCGGTTGTTGGATTTCTGAAAGATACATGGCAGTTATTTTGACTTAGGTTTAATAACACCAACAGTCGCTCCCTTTCCTTCCATTTTCTTTTCCCACTCTTTTGTTTTATCTTTAATTTCTTTAGGATCGTAATCAACTTTTTGTAATACACTTACTCTATCTTCATATTCACCATATACGGCAGTTGGATAAACATTATCAAATTCTTTTACTCTAGATTCTTCAATTGGTCTATACCCGACATCCATCTGTGTAGAATGTCTATCAGTTACTGCTTTAGAAGTTTCCCATTTACCTTTTCTTGCATTCCAAGATTCTTCACCCTTTCTAAGAACAGGTGCTCCTGTGATTTGTTTTTCTACTTTACTAGAACCACAGTTCGGACAAACATCAATGGTCTCATTTATACCAACGAGTTGATCCCATTCCATCTCGCATTCTTCACATGCAAATGATCTAACTGGCATTTTTTTCTCCTATCAATGTATTTAATTTAACTTATATTCGAAATTTTGAGTTTCGTCGTTAATGTTTACTTGCTTGGCTCCATTCTTGATATGAAAGTGGGTAGCCATAGGTGTTAATGGTGATAATGTAACTAGTCTCTCAAAGTTTTGAGTATCTGCATATTCGCCTAACTTTTTAATAATTTCTTTACCTGCACCACGCTTACGTGACCATACTGTGTATGCAACAAGAATTTGACCTCTTTCAGCACCCTGATTTGCCGCCTGTGACATGTAATCCATTTCTCTTACAGTAAATGGAACTTCAGGACAGGCCGCCGTACAAACGATTGCTTCAATTTCGTTTTCGTACTTTAGCCCAAAAATCTTACGTCCATGCGTGATTCTAAATCCTAGTGTTAGTTCAGGCCTTACCGGATCTTCTGCTACATCAATGTCGTCTAGTTCTACAAGTTCTGTGCCTTTGACCCATTTAAAAAAGTCGTCTACATTGTCTTTAAATTTTTTCATGTTACCTCTATAATATATCGTCTGCTATACCTAGGTCAACCAATTGTTTGGCTGTGTAATATTGATCACTAGGATTTTTAATAAATTTACTGTTAACTTCCTGGACACTCATTCCAGTTGCATCTTTAAGAATTTGCATACATCTTTGTTCGCAATTATTATTTTCTTTCATCTGTGCTTTCATGTCATGCATTTTAGATTCCATTGTGTCTGAATGTTGATGATTCATAATACCTGTGTTCTTACCAATCCAACGATATCCTTTTGTACCACTTGCAAAAATCATAAATCCGGCACTCATAACAGCACCAACACCTACTGTGCTTATATTGTGATAACTGTTTTTCATTACATCAATTAAAGCAAACATCTCATATAGATCTCCGCCGGTTGTGTTAATATAAAGTTCTAAGGTTCTCTTTGGTTTCTTAACTAAATTTGCACTAAGAATCCATTTGATACATTCACCAACGTTTTCGTTAGTAATTTCTCCGCTTAGGTAGTATATGTCGTTATCAAGTAACGATCTATCTACTGCGTCAGAACTATTCCAATTATCATATTTAGGCATAACAATTAATTATATACGTATATTTAGTCATTTGTCAACTTTTAATTATTCCAAGTACAGCCCCCAACCCGCCTACTTGATGATCTGGCTCATTATGAACACGGAGTCCCATACAAACAACGCTCACGGATCCCCAGATCTTTCCTTAAATGTAGCACTTCTGTGCTACGAATTGGCCTGCCCGGCAGGATTCGAACCTGCAACCCTCAGTTTAGAAGACTGATGAACTATCCAGTTGTTCTACGGGCAGTAAGATATTAACTATACTCCCGCTGATTTTTAATTTGCCATTTTTGAACAACTGGCAATCCATAATCGTCTTCGTCGGTAACGATATACGCCACAGTTTTTTTAACTTGGCCATATCTAAAACCGGAGTCATTCACTAATCCGCCTACCCATATTTTGTGGGGCATGTCGATATTAAACTGATCGTCATTCACAGAATACTCAAAGATGTTTCCTACATCTTTTTCCGTAAATGCGCCGATTGGATTTTTAGTGTGAGTCCAGTAAGCCATGGAATACTCCTCTTGTCTAATTCCTAACTATGTTTATATAGTAACACAACTCTACTCAAAGGTCAACCACTTTTTTAAACTACGTGTTTATTATTTTTCCAAAACCAGTAAATAACAATGTCCCCAACGAGCGAGGGTAATTACTGTTGATGGAACTTTTCTTCTGGTACTGTATCAAACACACAATAGCCGACTTAGCATTACAAAGATATTTTGTAACAGGATCGGTTAAGCAATTCTATTTTAATCCACGAGCACAAATACATTATCTACATCATTCATTATTAACATTTGTAATAAGTGCTTTTTTTGTAGATTTTCAGATTGCACTAATGCTAGGAATAATAGATCATATTGCACACTGGAATATAGATTTTTCTAAAACTTATATTAAGAAGAAATATAATATTATTGAAAGTGATAGGGAATTTTGGTTGTTGCAGACTGTAGACCAAAGCCTGCATATCACAACCTATTATTTTCTATTTTTACTTGTAGCAACTGCGTGAACAGGTTTTTCTAGATCAGAATCATTTACTTCTTCTCTATTTTCATCTGTATATTCAATTGAAGGGTCAACGCCTTTTTCAACTGCTGGAGCCTTATTAGCCTCAACTGCTTTGCGTTCTTCTTTTGACTTTACATAATCCTCGTCTTCTACACGAGCATTTTCTTTGATATTAATTACTTTTTCCATAACAACTCCTTTGTTTTGTATTTACCATCTTAATGATCGTATATGTTAGGTCCGTCCTGGACTTTTACAGGCTTACAATATGCTGTAACTCTGTGTTCAGAAGGTACTAAACTACTGTGTGAATAGTTTCCATACTGTCTTGGTATGCGTTTAGCATAGTATTGACAAACATCAATACTTCTAAAATACATAGGTGCTGGTTGTAAGTCTCCACCAATCAATACTACTAACATAAATGCGTGTATCACCTAACAAGTCTCCGGTCATTCCTTGAACGCCTTAACACTGGATCTTTCTTTGGCTCTGGTCGTTGTATAGGATCAGGGTCTTTGGGTTTTTTAGATTCTGCTTTGAATCTAATTTGCTCTCGTTGATCTAATTGTGATTTAAACATGTCTCGGACTTCTTGAGCATGGTTTGTAGAATTTAAGAATATGTTTATGCCAGTCCAGGCATTTCCCATGAACACCAATGTGTTGTCTTTGTAAAGTATACCTTTGTTGTTATCATTTACAAAAACATAGTTCTCATAAACATATCTCAATTAAAATAAACCTTTCGCCTTTCCTATAAACCAAAACATAATACCTACAGCAACAACAAGTACACCTAACAATACGGCAATTGACACTGCTTCAATGAATGCTTTCTTTCGTTGTGCTTGTCTGTATATGGTGCGTTCACGCTGGGTTCTAATCTTTCGACGCATCTCTTTGAGTTCTTCCATTGTCCCGTATCCGAAACGTAGGTTCAGCAACACCGCAAGTTCTTTTTCTTGCTCCATGATTTTCTTTTCGTGTATTAGGAGTTGTAGTGCTTCTTCTTCTACACTACCTGCGGCAAATAATTTTTTGAATAAGGGTGGTTTCTTTTGTTCTTGTTGTGCGTGGCGGAAGTCACTGACTGCTGTGTACCATTTGCCAAGTTGGCCTGCTACTTGTTCAAACTCTTGTCCAGCACTTACAAACTTCTTGACTGTGCTGAAGGCTGATGTTGCGGCCATGACCGCTGATATTGGATCAATCAATTACCCTCGCCCTTCTCTTGTAACAAATATATTTAGTTAATATTGCACCAATATTGTTCTGCGGCAGGCTGTAAAGAATCACAACCACGTATTAGCAGTTCTAACATTTCAGGAAGGTCTTGTGCAATACCTGTTATCATTGCAAGAAAAATAAAAAGGAAAAATGCTATAAAAGGACTTGTTAGTATTAGGTACCAATAGGTTCTAAATATTCCGTGTCCGTGTTCTTTGCGGTATGCTCTCTTACGTGCAAACCAATGAACTATTGCTCGGGCAATACGTTTAAGTCCGCCAACAAACCAATCACCTATAAAGTGTCTAATAATTCTAACAACAATAAGAATAGGACTTGAAACTACTTCCCATATTAAAAGCAATGCATCAACACAAAGATCAACTACATGATCAATGGTCCACCATTCTTTAAAACGTTGCCACCTACTCTTGTTCATAACGTATTTATTATTGTTGTGTTACAGTAGTTGTACCACAACCATTTGCATTTATACAAGATTGGTTTATTGAATATGTTTGATTTGTTGAACCAGATTGATCAAGGTCAAGTGTTGCACTAAACCCTGACATAGACACTGAAGTGTTATGTTGTCCACTGCCGTCTTGTGTAATGTCAACAGTTTGATCACTGCCAACAGCAATTTCTGCATAGTGCGAACCTGCACCTTGTTGTATTAGATCAATGTCGTTATCATCACCTTGTACACTTAGGAATGCTTTTTTATCTCCGTCATTGAGTTGACTTGCTAAAACATTGTTGTTGTCACCATCTAAATCTAATGCAAAGAAGTGTCCATTAGTTCCTATACCGTTGTTATGATTTTGTGTTATACTTGTTGTATTAGTGTCGCCATTAATATCAAACTCAACTCTATTATCATCTGCACCTGATGTACTACCTTGATCAACAGTTGTCGTATTAGAATCGCCTGTAATATCAAACAACATAACATTGTTGTTACCTTTTTGTTTTAGTGTAGTAGTGTTGTTATTTCCTGTAATATCTGCATCAACTAAACTGTTTGTTGTACTACCAACACCTGCTATTAAGTTATCATTGCCGTCTTGTACAATAGTAAGTGAATTACTGTTGCCTACTTGATTAATGTATATTCCATTACCATTGTGTGTTACACCTCTTGATGTTGTCATTTGTGTGGTCTGTGCGTTACTGATGCTTGAAGTATAAGACGCTGTTGTAATTAATCCTTCTTCTTGCATTGCTCGATACAAGAAGTCATTCATATTACTTGCATACGTGTGAGTTGAAAGAAATTGTCCATAACCAAAAGTAACTGCTACACTTCCACCATTACTACCATAGTCCCATTTGTGCCACATTCTTATATTAGAACTACTGGTGGAGTTATTAGCCATTGCGGTACCACCAGATACGCTGTACATATAGTGGTCTGTACCTGGTAAAACATTCTCACCTGCTACACCTGTTGAAGCGTAATTTCCTACAGCAACTGAACTATAACAAGTACTACAACCTCCACCTAAAGTGAAACTTCCTACACTCATCTTAGTTTCGATCAGTGCTTCTATACTGCTATTTCTGTTGGTTGCTCCGTAGGTTCCTACTATAACTAATTTACCACCACCACTAACATAACTGTCATACACTGATTTACAAGTACTACCACAGTTTGAACCACCTGTGATATCAATCACAAGGTCCTGACCTGACACATCACTTGAACTTACAGTACCACTTGTGCTACTTGAAACAGTAAAGCCTGCATCTTCAAGTTCTGTTTTTAAGTTGTTGTACTGGCTTGTAGTAGCATAGGTACCACTATTTTTATAATATATAAATGCGTCATTAGCCTGTACAGGTTTAGATGCTAACATCACCATAAGTACAAATAATACAAGTGCCAATCTTATAATAAATCTCTCAAACATTATTGTGTTTGGACAATGTCAATTTCATTTTGTCCATCTCCAAGTTGGTAGTCTCTGTATTCAAAATCGTTCTGTTGCATATTAATATTATAACCATACTGTTGATCTAAACGTAATTCATAAAAGTTTCCTAATCCGTCATCACGTCTTAATACCCAGTCTGGGTTTTGATCATACAATTCTATTCCTGTTTCTGGATCTTTACCTAACTGTATACCCTTTTGTCTTGAGTCTAATGCTCCACGCATAAGTCTTGCTAATGCTTGATTAATTTGATCTAATACGTTTGCAAGAAAGTTATGACCTAAGAAGTCTATGTCTAAATCGGTCATCCAAAGACCTTTTTCACTTTCTGCAAAGTAGTTTGTATTAAGTTCATCAAAGGATAAAAAGTCAACGCCTAAGAAGTCGCCTAACTTTCTAACTCTTTCATATTCTTGTTGTTCATCGTCATACACAGGTTTGCGTATAATCAACATATTATTAATGATCAAATTAGTTGGATCTAACAATAAGGGTTTCAGTGGAGCACTCTTAGGAGTGTCAACAGAAGTAACTTGGAAGGCCTGATTGAGTATTACTATACCCACGTCTGACTCCACTGAAATTTCTCCTACTATACATATCCCATTTGTTGTACAACTGGGCAGTAGGATTACCATAGTACTACCAGTCTCATCGACGGTCATGGTAAAATCTGTTCCTCTAACACCAATCACTGCTGTTGGTGTTTTTATCTTGACATTTTGTCTTGAATTTTTTGCTATTTGTCCACTTGCGTATCTAACAGTTCCTAAAGATGCTTTTAACGACAGAGCACCTGTTTTAGAATTAGGATCATAAACAAAATCGTCTATTACTAATTTACTATGCGGAGTAACGTCAACTCTTGTATCGTCTATAAATTGAATAGAAGTTGCTCCTTGCTGTGTTAATACTGTGTCCATACTAAACACATCAGTATCTTTTTGGCTTGTAACTATTTCTCCTGCCTCACGTTCAATGACAGCGTTACCTTCTTGTTGGATAACATCGCCAATAGTCGCAAGGGCAGGGAATGAAAAACCAAATAAGAGGACGGTATGTATGAGAACATGTTTTAGCATGTTAATCGTCCTGCGTTATGTCGATATCAGCACTGTCACCACTGGTTGTAAGATTAATTATATTATCGTATAACCCGCTCTGCGTAATATTAATCAATCCGCCATCTCCTGTATGACTGTGTGTTAAAGTGTGTCCGTTGACATCGCCATCATCATTAATGTCAATCACTGCTGTATTACCTGCACTACCTAAACTGTTTGAAATGTCAATATCTGCTATTGCACTTTTACCGTCTACTGTTAGTGTAACTGTTTCAGATGCACCACTTGTGATATCTATTGTACCAGTGAAGGTTTCTGCGTCTGCCGCTTCACCTACACTTACATTAATATCTGCACTTGAACCAGTTATGTCAATACTCAAACTTACAGTATCACAGTTTCCTGCTCCTGCACTATCACAGAGTAATGCTACATCATTACTGTCACCAGTAAGATCAATATTACCTGTGTAAGTTACACCTTTAACTATTGCTGATACAACGTTAGCACCACCAATTTGGTCAATGTTAAACGTCATGGCGTTACCGGTAAGAGTCACACCAGTTTGTGATGTACCGATTACGTTGTTTTGTCCGTCTTGTGATATATCTAAATCCAAATTGTCACCTGACTGTTGAATGTAAATGTCATTCGCCTGCACCGGTGAAATAAAGATTAACATAGCCACAAAAAGGATATTTCTTATTGCAAATGATTTATTCATCATTATTATCCTCGCTATCTTTGTTTTCTTTGTTTTCTTGTCTCAGTCTTTCATACTTGAACTGCATCACAGCAACATCTGATGGTATACACAGATTATCCTCTGAACAATACAAAGTCTGACCCGGCCACTTTTTAAACGCCTCAACGTCTGGCAGTGGGCGGAGGTTTGGTAAAGGAGTATCTACTTTGACTTCATTGTGTTGGTTCGGCACCTCTACAACTTTTTCTTTGTACACTTTTCCTTTAAACTTCCAAAGACCTTTTATTTCTCCATTTTTCACCAATTCAACTATAGCCGCTTCAATAGCGGACCTCACAGCATAATTGGTCGGTTCATTGATTGCCGCACCAGCCTCAATTTCTAATGCTTTTGTCCCTAAATCAAGAAACCTAAATACATCCGCTCCGGACGAATAACTGGCGATTGTTTTTTCAGTGGCTACACTTAATAATACTTCTCCAGTTTGTACACTCACAATTCTTATTGCAACTGTAACTTTGTCAGTACGATATTGTGTGTTAGCACCGATACCAAAGTATCTTGCTCCTGTGCCACCACTGGTTATGTTCGAGTCATAACCAACAACACCGCCTTCTAAAATTAAACCTGCAAACTTCATTGGTTTTAATTTATTCTGCCCTTTCTTGCCTTCATATATCTCCCTTGTTGATCTAATTAATTGCCTTTCTTTTACTAAATTATCTAATCCTATTCTTTCTAAAACTGTAAAGTAAGTTCCATTACCTACTTTTTGTAGTGCGTCAATGACCCAAACTTCAGCACCTTGTGTAACTGCTGAACTTAATTGACTAAAATTTTGACTAGGCTTACGTTGTCCTGTTTTATCTGTAAAACTATAAAGTGCTATAGTGATTAATGGTCCGTCTAACTCAGGTGTTGTTTTTAAAATACTTGCAATAGGACTTCTTGCCGCTTGTGGATCTTTGACCATAGAATCGGGCATAGTAGTCGCACAGCCACCTAGTAGTGTTAATAACACAAACAGACCCAATATCTTACTCATTTTCTTAAAATCCAAATCCGCTTAATGGAACAACTATCTCTGTGGTAGTACCGTCTTCATTTGTAATTGTTACAGTAATAGTATCCGAGGTAGTATCTTTGACCCAATAAATTGTTGCACCTTCAATCTCAGCAGTGCCTGATGTGTCTCCATCGTCAGTAAACATATTATCTACTAACTGTTTAGAGAGTTGAGCATAAATTCGAGATTCCACATTGTTCAAGAACTTTGCTAGTGTAGTGCTTTCTGCTTCACGCTTAGCCTTGGCCGCATCTGCCTCTGCCTTTTCCTGTGCTTCTTTTTTACGTTGGAATTGTAATTGTTCTATTGACAAGACATGGTTACTATAACCCTGTCCTGAGAAGGAAGGATTCTTGAATTCATGTACTAGTTCACTAGCAACAGAATTTGCTGTTAAAGTAACGATTAATAGTCCGATTAGTGGTACTACTCTAAATGTTATGTTATTACGCATTATTGCCCTCCATACGTATTTACCAACGCCACCCCACAAATAATGCTGGTACAAAATTTTGACGGTCGAAATAATTTGTACAACAAGAATGTTGGAAATTTGACGGTCTGACTAGGTAAATATGAGTATGAAATATGTAACCCACTGGGCAACCGCCCTGATTACTTTAGCATTTCTTACAATATACGGATTTTCAGATCCTTATGTTAAGCAACTATTGAGACTAAAAGCATTTGATGTTGTTCAACAATACGATACTCCAGTTGTTAGCGAAGATATCGCCATACTTGAGATAGACGAAAAAGCGATCGAGCAGTATGGGCAATGGCCTTGGAAACGTTCAGTACTCGCTGATGTTATATGGAAGTTACGTGAGTCAGGTGCAGGAGTAATTGTACTGCCTATATTATTTTCAGAGGAAGATAGACTTGGTGGTGACATGGAACTTGCTCAAGCATTAGTAGGTAATGCTGTAGTCATAGGACAAGTAGGTTCGCGAAATGCAAACAAGAATTCTGTACCACGAGGTGTTGCTAAGATAGGCGATCCTATGCCATGGTTGTTTGAATGGCCTGGCATGTTAGGACCAATAGAATTATTAGGATTAAATGCAGACGGTGTTGGAGTTTTAAACACAGGTTCAGAGATAGACGGGGTTGTACGTAGAATGCCACTTATTGTACGTGTAGGCAACGAAACATATCCTGCTATAGCAATTGAAGCCATCAGAGTTGCTGTTGGAGATCCAAGTTATCAAGTTAAAACGCAAGAAGGCGGTATTACTGCAATGCGTATTCCAAAGTACGCCACAATCAAAACAGATGCAAATGGACAGATATGGCTACGTTGGAACAAGCAGTTTCCTACCTACAGTATAACAGAACAAGATTACACACAATTTGCAGGCAAAACAGTTATTATTGGAACTACAGCAGAAGGTATAGGCAGTATTATTGCTACTCCAAACGGAGAACGATATGCACACGAACTTATAGGCACAAGTCTCCAAACTATCATTAATGGGGATACTATTGTACGTTTTGATTATGCTACGTTTTTAGAGTATATAACTGCTACTATTATAGGTCTTATTCTAATTATAATAGCGTTTAAAGCGCCTTACTGGGTCGTTGGTACTACTATGCTTACAGTAATCATAGCGCCTGTGTACGGTGCTTATACAGCGTTTATAGGGCATCTACAGTTATGGGATTGGAGTTGGATAGTACTAGTAACTACTATTGTTGGTTTCCATTCTGTGTTCAATCGATTTTCCAAAGAGTTCTTTGAAAAACAAGCAATTAAGAAACAGTTCGCAGGATATGCATCACCAACAGTTGTGCGTATGCTACAAGAAAATCCTGCACTGATCAAAGAAGGCATGAAGAAAGAAATTTCAATCTGCTTCAGTGATCTGAGAGGCTTTACTCCTTTGGGTGAAAGTTTTGGAGATGATGTAAAAGGATTGACAACACTTATGAACTCATATATGGACGCTATTACTTTACCTGTTTTAAACGAAAACGGAATGATAATTAAGTATATAGGAGATGCAAGTATGCATGTACATGGTGCACCACTTGATGATCCAGATCATCCTAAGAGTGCAGTCCGCACTGGATTGAATATGCTACGAGCAGTGGAGAAGTTTAATGAAAAAATTACAGCAGAAGGAAGGCCAGCCATCGGTATGGGAGCGGGTATTAACTCCGGACTTGGTTACCTTGGAGAAATGGGGTCGACAGCAAGACACTCCTACGATGTACTTGGTGATGCCGTCAGCACAGCCGCAAGAATTGAAAGCAAGTGTAAAGAATACGGATGTTTGCTATTAGTAGGTGAAACAACTTATAAAGCAACTAAGAATGATTTCTTCTACTTAAAAGTAGATGATCTTGCTGTTAAAGGCAAGAGTGTAGGAATAGGTATATGGACAGTATTAGATATTGTTATAAAAGATCATGCTAAGGCAAAAGAACTACACGATCATATGCACAAAGAATATAAAGATCAACGTTTTGATATTGCTATTAAAATGTGTAAAGACCTTAAAGGACAATTTGATGGACAAATGGATGCTTATTATGATATGTGGATTGAACGTTGTAAATATCAGAAAACACAAGACTTACCTAAAGACTGGAACGGCGTCTTTATAGCAACAACCAAATAATTATTTTTTATCTTGTTTAAGTGTATTACTTTGAGATTGATATTTTGTAATAACTTTTTCTAGATCCTTATCAGGTTCCATACCTTTTTTCTGATAGTATTCAAGTATCATAGATAATTTTGTGTTTAGTCTAATCATATCGTTGTCTAGCATACGAATACGATCTACTAATTTAATAAGTGTTGCACTAGCATCACTTAGAACAGGTTTAACTTGTAGTGTTACCCATTGCCAAACATAGTAGACAAAGTAACCTAAACCCATTGCCGCAACAATAGGAAAGCCAAAGTCTTTTATTGCCGCCGCTAACTCTGATGTCATACTATCCTGTTATTCCTGTGGATACGAGTCCACTAAAGTCTGGAGCACCTACACCAAATCCCCAAATGAATCCAAGTGCAACTCCTATTGCTAAACCAATAAGAACTGATTTAATCATATCGCTATCGTACCAGATACCTTGTCTTTGCAAAAAATCGTCAGTTGGTTTATGGCCTGTTACTGTTCTATAAAAATTCTTCATGCGTTTACTTTCCTTAAAATACCGTTGTTGTCAACAACAAACTTGTCACCTGGTTTATATAATGCATAACCTTTGTCGGCACCATCTTTTTGTTTGCCCATTACTTCTTGTGGCCAATCACCTTTAACTGTGAAACTTCCGTCTGGGAAACTTTCTACGAGGTAGTCCATCCAAATCATTTAATCTCTCCTTGCATCTTCCTTGCCTTCGTTCGCGGCTAATCTTTCTATGTTAGGTTTAACCCCAACTACATGAGATAGTAGGGCATCAATTTTAATTAGATCATTATTCATTGTTTGCACACGATTGTCTAGTGCATTGATAATATTTTTAAGACCTTGTACAGATCCTGTTACACTTGCTAGAATAAATTTTAATGTTGTGAAAACAAATACGCCTGCGGCGATTGCTCCTGCTATAGGAAAACCAACTTCACCGATAAACGTTAAAAAATCCATAATATACCCTCTGTTTCGCTCAAAAGTATTTATGCTACTATTATAAACTACACACGTCTTTTAAGAACTAGACCTTTACTGAACGTTAATCCATTACCAATTGAAACAGTAGGGTTTGTTTGTGGGTCGGGTGTTGAAATTGTAAAAGGTGCTAGATAAAGAACTCGTACATCATCTGCACTATTTTGTGGTTTGTTGCGATCAGCCCAACCGGCGCTTTCGGCTGTAGTATCTTCTGTGCCTACATAAAATTCGTTGGTGCTGTCAACACCTTGAACATTAGTTGTAATCCAATTTCGTACATCAGTATAAGTCCAACCTCTATTGTATTGTAAGATAGTTGCTAAAAATCCTGCCGCAACTGGACATGCCGCTGAAGTACCACTAAAGCGTGTATCACGACAATCTGTTGTTGATAGATCTGTGTAAGTATCATCATGACGTGCAACATCAGTTCCATATGTTCCTACTGCCGCCGCAAGTGTTCCGTCTGCAGGTGCGTATAAGTCAATAGCATTCCCCATATCACTATAATTAACTTTACGTTCTAATGGACCAGTTTGAAATGAATCATCTAGTGCTCCTACGTTAATAGCAGGAAAGTTTACTGTATCACCTTGTGAACTTTGACTTACTGATTTACCAATGTGTTGTGGGAAACCTCTTCTATTTGTAGACCCTGTAACACTATAACCAAAACTACTGTAAGTGGTATTGTAAAAACTATCAGTATTATTGTTAGCAATTCTATTATCGTAATTAGGATGGCTTGGATTAACTTGCATCTGTCCACTGTTGCCAGCCGCCACTACAAAAATAACTCCACTGTTTACTAATTCTTCTCCAGCCTGAGTTAAACTATTATCATAAAATTCTGATTTCCAACGACCACCATCTCCATCTATACCCATATACTTTAAAAATTCTGGTTCGTCAACTGATCCAGGATAACTTACTGCTCCGCTATCACGAAAATAATAATGTGTTCCTGACTTGTCTGCTCTATATCCCCAACTGTTTGAACTTATAGTTGGATCTTTAGTTCCGTATCTTGAATTGTTAGGTTTGTTTTCATGGAAAATCTTTTGAATATCAAACCCACGCTCAATTGACCCTGCGTTACTAGCGCCGTATAAATTTAAATGCCATTTGTTTGCGTTGTATGCCCAACCGTGTGTACGACCGTATATCAAACTTGCACACTGAGTTCCGTGTGTAGCCGCGGCACCTGTTGGATGTGTTGTGTTAGATCCATGTACACCATCTCTTGTGTAAAATGAACTTATTGTTACTGTTCCTGCACTAGCAAATGCGGCAGAACGTTGAGAACTGTTTCCCCACCATGTTCTAGCAACACTTTCTACAGGCACTGTTGTTCCGTCCCAACGTGTGGTTAATCTAGTCGCCGCATCAGCGTTAAACCAATCTGGATCTATATAATAAGGTCCATCTAAAATAACATCTAATACATCACAATATCCGTTGCCGGGTAAAACATTACCGCCTGTGTAATCATCTGGATTAACAGCATTAGTAACACCTGTATTAATAAATTCAACATGGCCAATCCATGTTCCGTTATCAGCACAAATAATATCTATATCTTCTCCTGCACCTCGTTGTGTAATAGTATCTGAGATAGCAGTTGTACTACTAGTACCACTTACAATCCATGGGTTTCTTTGTTGACCCATTCTATAAAGTTGATTTGATGCATGATTAAGATCTGCCGCGCCTGTACCAAATGCACTTGATATCGCCCCACTATTTGCCCAGAACTGATAGTTCTTAACAGAAAAACTATATCTTTCATATTCATTACCTGTAACGTCTGCACGAAGGTCATCTTCAGTTGCGTTAAAAATATCAGGATACTTGTCTGGTGATAGTTGAATGTATTTTATTCTTGCATCTGTTTTTAAATTTTCTGCTTCATCGTCAGTAAGTAAAAATTCTCCACGCACAGGACTATGTTGAAAGTATTCTGTGTTTTCAACTGCTCTATCTGGAATTGTATCTGGGCTTGATGCTGTTCCTGTTATCTCTAGAAACAATTCATCAAATTGTGCTTCGTTGTGTGTTGCTAATTCGTAATACCTGTTATCAGCCATTATATCCTACCTTAATGTAAGTCGACCCAAGAACCGTTTGCATATCCTTGAAACTTATTTGTAGTAGAATTATAAATCATATCACCGTTTTGTGCTGAAAGAGCGTTTCTTGCAGTTGTAGTATACGAAGTTAATTTAAAAGGTGAGTTTTTAATAATAACTCTATTAGTTGCATCAAGTTCTATATCAGTACTACTTTCTAGCACAGGAGTACCTGCACCTGCTGTTTCTACTGTTCCTGAGAATGTTACGTTATTACTAAATGTTAATGGTTGTCCGTTAACTGTACTAATAGTATTACCTACTACTTTAACAGTATCAAGGATTAGTTGACCTGCTCCATTAGGAACAATATTAATATTAGCATTATTTGAACTTGTGATGTTATTGTTATTCGTGTCAAGGTCGCCTGCTAGTACAGGATTAGTTTCTGTGCTATCCCAACTTAAATTAATATTTTGTATAAAGTCTGTCATTATCTATCCTATGATATTAAGTATAATGGAATTTTATAATCTGCTCCATTAACGTTAATTTTTAAATATCGTTCTGGTGCCGCCGGCAATCCAGCCGCCGCGCCATCTGAACCAATTGTTGTTTCTAGTGTTGCACCAACTACCATAGGATCATCAATTTGTACTTTTCCTGTACCATTAGCGGCGATAGTTAAGTTTTCATTTGAACGTGTACCACTAATATCGTTTTGTGTAATCGTTAATCCTTCTGTCTCAACAGTAGTTGCATCAACTGTACCATTAACATCAAGTGTTGCACCATTCCAAGTTAGTTTTGGATTGTCTGTAAGAACACCATTTGTTGTAGCAAAAGTAATTCTACCATTTGTTAGGTTAGCACTACCTATGTCTCCTGTAACATTTAAATTTGTTGAAACTTCTAGTTCACCTGTAACAGCAACACCATCTGCACTAGTGTTTAGTTTTGCTACATTGTTATAGTATAAGTGAACATTACCACCATTGTTTGCACTCAACAACGTATTATCATCGGCAAAGTTTTTAACTGTAAATGTATTTGCTTTTAGTGTTAATGTTTGTGAAGCAACATCTAATACATTGGCTCCTGCGCCTGCAATAGTATTTCCTGTACCAATAGTAAAGTTAGACGCATCTGGCATAGTAATACCAGACTTAATATCTACAACACCAGTTCCAGAAGGATCAATTTCAATATTTGAATTTGAAGTAGTTCCTCTAATTGTAGTTCCGGAAATTGTTAAATCAGCAGTTGTAATTGCATTAGTACCTGTTGTTGTAATTGTTCCAACTGTAATATCGTTTGTTGTTGTAGCACCTCTGCCAGTTACATTATCTAGTGTATCTGTTTCAGCAGTTAGATAAGGCGTAAAGTCTGGTGGAGTGTAAGTGAAAACACCTGTTCCATCATTAAATGCAATTCCACCACTGCCACTTGCTGAAGCATCTGCTCCAACACTTAAACTTGAAAGTGCAAGTGCATCTGTAATTCCATAACCTGCAACATCGGTTGGTTTATTTAATATTCTTGTAAAAGGAACACCGCCGCCTACAGCATCGACAATAAGTGTACTGTCATCTGCAACAACACTACCTTTTACGTCACCTGTGTGATACCCTGTTGTGTTTCCTGTAAGTGGTCCTGTAAAACTTGTTGCTGTAATTGCTCCAGCATTTGTAACATTTTGTCCATTAAAGTTCAATGCTCCTGCCGGTTGTGTTGTTCCGTCTAATCTTAAGTATTCAGTATCTAATGCATTATGATCAAGTGTTACTGACAACGCTACGTTACCTGTACCATCATATGATACAGCGGAAGCAGTTGCTTCTCCTGTTAATGAAAAGTCATTTGATACTTGATTAAATGTAATATTACCTTGTGCATCAGATGCAGAAGTTAACCCAGTACCACCAATAAATTTAATTGTGTTATCTGAAAGGACTCTAATTTCTGTTGAATCATCTGCGGCAACTTGCCAATAATAACTACCACTTGCACCACCTGCTGATGGTGGAGCAAAACTTAAATTTCCAAAACTATCTGTAATTAATACATCATTGGGATTACCATCAGTATTGGGAAATTTCAATCCGGAAAGTACAACATTACCTGTGCCGTTAGCATCAATGTTAACGTCACCGTTGGAAGCGTTTGTTCTGATGTTTACTTCAGCACCTTGTATTGATTTTCCGTTAACATCAATATTATCGCTTAATGCGGTAATAGAACCGTTATAATTTGTAATGTAGTTATCTGCCATGTTATGTCCTTATGTACTATTATTTAGCCAAAAGTATTTAATAAGATAACTGCTTGATTCGGCCACAAAAAAAGGGGGATTGCTCCCCCTTAATCCGGTAATGCTTTGATTACATCATTTGTGGTGGCATGTTAGCCGGTGCTTCACCTTCCTTTGCAGGAACAAAGTTAATAGCACAATTTGTAGTTAACATTAAACCAGCCACTGACGCCGCGTTGATAAGGGCAGTTTTTGTAACCTTAGTAGGATCAATAATACCCATTTCAATTAGATCGCCATAGGTTCCATCGCCGGCATTATATCCGTATGCTCCAGTTCCTTCAGAAACTTTTGCAACAACAACATCAGGTGAATCACCTGCGTTTGATGTAATTAAACGAATTGGTTCTTCCATTGCTCTAAGCACAATCGAAATACCTGCATCTTGGTCGACGTTTTTACCTTTTAGTTCTTGAATGGCATTTTTAGCACGGACTAGTGCAACGCCACCTCCTGCTACAACACCATCTTCAACTGCGGCTCTTGTAGCATGTAAAGCATCATCGATACGATCCTTCTTTTCTTTCATTTCAACTTCAGTTGCCGCACCTACTTTAATGACTGCAACTCCGCCTGTAAGTTTGGCAAGTCTTTCTTGAAGTTTTTCTCTATCGTATTCTGACGATGCTTGATCAATCTGTGCTTCAATTGATTTTACTCTATCAGCAATTAGTTCTTTCTTACCGGAACCGTCGATGATAATAGTATTTTCTTTATCAACTTCTACACGCGAAGCAGTACCTAAAAGATCCAATGATGCACCTTCAATTTTAAGTCCTGTTTCTTCACTGATCACTGTACCACCTGTTAGCACTGCTATGTCGTCTAGCATGGCTTTACGTTTATCACCAAACCCTGGTGCCTTAACAGCAACGGCTTTAATAATTCCACGTAATTGGTTTACAACCAAAGTTGCAAGTGCTTCGCCTTCAACATCTTCAGCGATGACAATAACTGGTTTGCCGGCTCTCTGAATTTGCTCAAGGATAGGTAGCAAGTCCTGGATAGCAGAGATTTTCTTATCTGTTAGAAGAATGTATGGCTCCTCTAAAACTGCTTCCATCTTTTCTTGATTGTTTGCAAAGTATGGTGATAGATAACCTCTATCAAACTGCATACCTTCAACTACATCAAGTTTGTCTTGTAGTTCTTTTCCATCTTCAACTGTAATAACACCGTTCTTACCAACTCTATCCATTGCGTCGGAAATAATTTGTCCGATGGTTTCTTCACTGTTTGCTGAAATAGAACCAACCTGTGCAATCTCTTTACTTGTATTACACGGTTTACTAATATTACTTAATTCTTCAACTGCGGCGTCAACTGCTTTGTCAATACCACGTTTGATGTCCATAGGGTTCATTCCTGTAGCAACATACTTCATACCTTCTTTGATGATGCTTTGTGCTAATACAGTTGCAGTCGTTGTTCCGTCACCTGCTTTGTCGGCAGTTTTAGAAGCAACTTCTTTTACAATTTGAGCACCCATGTTTTGTAGTTTATCTTCGAGTTCAATTTCTCGAGCAACTGTTACACCATCTTTGGTAATAACCGGTGATCCGTATTGTCTTTCAAAAACTACGTTACGACCTTTTGGTCCTAATGTTTGTTTGACAGCATCTGCTAGAATGTTTACACCTTCTACCATTTTATCTCTACTGTCAGCGTTAAATGTTACTTGTCTTGCTGGCATAATTTATACTCCTTCTACAACAGCCATAACATCATCTTCATTTAATACAAGATGGTTATCACCGTCAATTTTTACTTCATTACCTGCGAACTTTCCGTATAGTACGGTATCGCCTTGTTTTAAAACCATTGGAACAATAGTTCCGTTTTCAGCAACCTTACCGGTTCCTAATGCAACAACCATACCTCGGTTTGGTTTTTCAGTTGCAGTATCGGGTATAACTAGACCAGATGCAGTTTTTGTTTCTGCGTCGATAGGTTTTACTAGTATTCTATCTCTAATTGGATTTACTTTCATAAACGTTTCTTCTCCTTTGTTAAGCAAGTTACAACAAAACCTTTGTAGCGTCTTGATGTATAATATTATATATTCATAATATGTTTGTTGTCAAGTCTTTCTGACTCAAATATTTGGTAGTCCCTAGGAGAATCGAACTCCTCTTTGCGGTATGAAAAACCGCTGTCCTAACCGATAGACGAAGGGACCTATTTGTTGTTATAAATGAACCATATTTTATGTAGTACATAAAACCAAACACCGTTAATCGCAGGTTCTACTAATGCTACTGTGCCTGCTTCAAATAGACTAGCATCTGTCATAACACTAATAACAGTCATAGCAATTAATATATGACCAAATGTATATACTATTGCAAGTGCTAGGCTACTTGTTTTAAATATGGTTCCAATTCCTTTTGTAAATTCTGTCATAATATTTTTTGGCCTGCTCGGGAGGACTCGAACCTCCGACCTCCAGTTCCGCAAACTGATGTTCTATCCGGCTGAACTACGAGCAGATGTCTATTATAATAGCATCTTTATACAGATTGTCAAGTTAAAAATATTTTTTGAGCATTTCAATTTGATCATCATATTCTGCTACAATGTTCAATTCTTTTTCAACTGCTTCCAAAATGTCTGGATGTTCACCAACACCTGCGGCTCTTTCCAAATATACTTCGACGTTCATTTTGTGTTTTGCGATATGACCTTCAGCATGTTTAATCATTGCTTCAATCATTGCTTGTCTGTTATATGTCATTTTAGTCCTTTCGTAAAGTTACTTTTTCTCTTCTTTGTAAAATACAGCATTAATAATCATTCTAAGGCCGGGTGCCTCGTGATTAGCATGAGTGGCTTTATGTGGTATAATGCTGTCAAATACCACAAGTCTTCCTGGAACATAATCTATACAGTATTCGTAAGTTTTTCCATCTCGACTTTTAAACAATGTTTGACCATCCCAATCAGTGTCCCATTTAAGATTTGGATAATACAAAATACTTTTTGCATTATTTAAATTATGATCTGCATGAAATCTAAACAGTTCTTTACCTGTAGCAACATTCAACCATGTTCTTTTCCATTGTCTATCACCCAATTCTTTTTGTACTTCAGGCCAATTTTTGTGTCTATCTAGTCCGTAATTGTCCCATTCGTATTTGGGCCAATGATTACCTAACCCGCTAACACTTTTCATATCTGACAATTGACTGTCATACGAAATTCCAAATGTTAAACTACTATTATAGATAGCCTGAAACCAAAGCATTCTAGTAGAGTAATCAAACAAATCGTCAAAAATTACAATACTATCGCCGTCTTTTGTTTTATGTTCTATTCTATTCATTTTGTCTCCTATTCGTGGCACCGGACTGGTACTCCGCAATATGTATATATTATATGGAAATTAAATGTAAAAGTCAACCTTTTATTTGGATGATCTAAAATGAAATGATGCCGTTTGTGGATCTGGTGTAATAGAAAGGTTTTTTGCAACTACATGTCTTTTACCAATTTGATCTATAAATTCTTCTGGACTATCTGTAATACTAAACGAACGATGTAAAGTATCAACAGTCATAATAGTTGCAACACCGTCTGATATCTTGTAACTTACTAGTTGAACATATGTTATTAGATCTCTAAATGCTTCAAATACAATTGGACCATTTTCATTTCCTGGTTGAATTGTATTATCAATTAATTCTTTTATTTTTTGGCCAGCATCTGTTTTGTTGTCTTTGAATTTTAACACTTCGTCGTAGTTATTAACTAATGCGTTCAACACTCCTACAACATATTGATTTAATTTTGTATTATCAAATTTGGATAATTGCTGGTTAAGTGGTATTAAAAACTTAGGACTAATAGAATAAGAACTTACTTCTAATCCTAGATCTTTGTATAATTTTTTAAAGTGACTTAATGCACCTTTACCATCATTGACTTCTGTACCATTTAATCTAGCACCTGAGCCTTTGCTTTCGTTACCTGCTTTTACTTCAACACCCAAAATAGTTCCGTCGGGCATTTTTACAGCAAGGTCACCTTTTACGCCTCCAGTACCTGTTTCAACTGGAGAACCGATAGCACTTAATAATATTTCTGCAGGTCCTAATGCACCGCCAGTTGTACCAGCACCTTTAAAATTAACTAAATCTTCTACTACAGAATCGTATACTTTTTTGTGCATTTTAACAAAGTTATCAATAACTCCATTTTTTGAATTAATCATTTTAGGCATATCTAAAACGTTACCAGCAACACAATCTTTGACAAAATTTACTACTTCTTGTTCAGTTAGTTCATTCTGCAAAAACACTTTATTAAAAAACAATTGATACAATCCACTTCCTAATTCTTCTGTGGCTTTTTGTGCATTTGCATGTTTCTTTTTATCTTTACTGTTATACTTTACTGTTGGATCTAAATCTACAAAACCTGATACTTTTTGTGCAAGTAATCTAATCTCACTACTTAATTGTTTTAAAACTTTATCTGAGTTTGCTTTGCCTCTTGCTTCGCCTTGTTCGTCGCCTTGCTGAAAAGAAATTGCTTTTTCTGATTGTACAAGTGCATTGATCTGCTTTAGTAATTCGTCCTGAAGGTTTTGTGTAGGTTGACCTTGATTTGCTAGAGTGGCTATGATACCTTTTATAGCATCACTATAATCACTAGCGGCTGTATGTGCCTGAGCGTCTTCAATAACTTCGACTGATTCAATTTCAGTTTTAGTATTAGGATCGCCTTGATTACTATTTTTTAATAATTGTTGTGCTTTTTGTTTAGTATTAATAACAATTTGTTTGAATTTTTGTAAAAGACTAGGATCGTTTTCAATAGCAGTTTGTACGTCAGACAGTGCTTGGTCAAGTTTAGGATCGACTGGCTTACTGCTTCTTACTCGTTCCATGTCTCCAGGAGCCATAGGCTCTTCAAGTAATCGTGTGAATTCTAATGCTCTCATGACAGTATTTAGTCCACTTTAGGAAACAATGCATCTGTGCAAAATGTTATAACATCTTGCTCGTTAAGTCCTAACGACTTCATAGTACGTGGTGTATGTGGGTTCTGTTGCTGGTTATGACAATAATAGTTTTGTGCGCCTTTAGTAATATCAACCATACCTTGCCCTGTGTAATCACTGATACTTTCAAAGTATACTCTTAAATTGTTTGTAGCAAGTTCAATAATAGCAGACGCTTCTTCTTCGCTACTAACATTACCTGCGGCAATCATACTTGGACTAAAAATATTCTGAGCCCACTCAGGCAATTCGCGGCGTTTACTCGGAATAAAATCTTTCACAGCATCTTGATACCAATCTACTAGAGGATGATCTTCACCACCACTACTTGCACTAAAATCATGAAATGCTCCGGTCATTTTATTTTTACCAGCAATCACATCAAATCCATATATAGGTCCGTCATTGTTAAACACTGGAAAACAACAAACATGCATCATCCATAGGCCTTTTGTATCTCTAGCATCAACAACATCGATATGTGCTCTACGTATATCAGTGTTCGACCACACTCTATTAATCCAACCATTTTCAGGTTGATTAAATTGTTGCATTCCGGGTTCTTCAACTTCGCCGCAATGTTCATCAAATATATCAATAATTTCATCTTTGCATGAAATCAATTTATCCCAGATAGCACTCATTTTAAATTTCAATCTCCATTAGTTCTTTAAATGTGTTAGTTGCAAATTCAAAACATAACTTGGCTTCTTCGGCCATACTATCATTTAACTTTGCTCTAATTTTATCTTTCATTGTTGGAATATCACCATCAAAGTCGTACATAGTACCTTTGCCAGGAATCTTTTTACGAATCATCTGTCCGCCACTTAGATCGCCCATATGTCTCACATATACATGTGCCATAATTTTATCTTGATCATCCATGATACTTTTAATGTGTTCCATGTATTCATCTGTACATTTAAGTAATTTAGGTTTAGATTCGTCCGGCCATAGTTCTAAAAAGTCTTCATGAATTTTAGTTGCACGTTTTACTTCGAATATTCCATCAAGTAACCCGTGACCAGTAGCAATCGCTTCTAGTATGTTATAGCATGGATGTTGATTAAAAAGGAAAGTTGCATAGAGTTTAGGATCAATCGATCCGCTCATTAGAACTTTTACAAATTGTTGACGCTCAGCGTTTTTGTGATGTTCCCAAGTTAGTTCTTTTATAGTAGTCATACTACTATTTAAACTTATTATTCAGGCTCGACCTTAATTGCGAGCGGAAATCCTTGTTCTCTTGCTAGGACAGTAGTTTCTACACCCTTCTGTTCAGCAATCTCGTATGTGAATATACCGGCAATGCCTTCACCTTTAGAATGAACTTCTTGTGTAATTTTATTTGCGGTTGATTCTGAATGCTTAAAGATTGTCATTAACACTTGTACAACAAAGTCCATAGGAGTTAAATCGTCGTTAAAAAATACAACCTTATATAAACCAGGCTCGTTAATTTTATCAGCAATTTTTTCTTTAGTTACTGTTGCTGTAGATTCTTGTGTCATTATATATTCCTCTCAATAGTATTTAAGTATTATAGCACCTTTATAAAAATAATGCAATAGGTAATATTGGGGGAAAGCACCAAACTATCCCCCAATAAATGTTTTACTTAATTTCGATAGTTCTTGGTTTTTTACTCTCTGGAATAATTCTTTCCAAACAGATTCTAAGCAAGCCATCTTTCAACTCGGCACCTTTAACTTCTACATCATCAGAAATTTGAAACGCTTTAGTAAACGATCTTTTACTAATTCCTTTGTATATAGTACCTTCTTTTTCTTCTTTGTCCTTTGCTTCATGAACAGATTTGATAGATACCACACCATCTTCGTATGATACATCAATATCTTCTTTGCTGAAGCCTGCTAACGCAACTTCGATATCATAGGTGTAGTCACCTGTTCTTACAATATTGTAAGGCGGATATCCTGTGTTGCTTGGACCGTTAAAGAAATCGTCATTGAACATTCGTTCAAAACGATCAAATACAGGATCGAATCCTACAGTTACGGGTCTTAGTTGATTAAAAATTGATAGGGTTTTGTTTGTCATTGTTTTTCTCCTTTATTAAGCAAGTTATTATATGCAGGTCCTATCAAGCAACCTACACATTTATTTATACAGCATTTCTACTGTACATATATAATATAATACTTTTTTTTAAAATTACAAGAGCAATTTGAAGTTTTTTCTTCCAAAACTATACTAAATATAATATACGCATATTATTGGAATAACATGATTAATATTAAAAAATTCGAAGAAGTTATAGATCAACTTAAATCTGATGGAAAGTATAGGGTGTTTAATGATATCCTGCGTGACTGCGGTGACTTTCCTAATGCTATTTGGTATTCAAAATATGCAATTAAAAAAATAGTAAATTGGTGTTCGAACGATTACTTAGGTATGGGTCAGCATCAGTTTGTTTTAGATGCTATGAGAACAGCATTAGACACAGCAGGTGCAGGTAGTGGTGGAACTAGAAACATATCTGGGACAACTCATTACCATGTAGCATTAGAAGCCGAGATAGCAAAGTTGCATAAAAAAGAAAGTGCATTACTTTTTACAAGTGCTTTCAATGCCAACGAAACTACATTAGAAACTATTGCTAAAATTATTCCTGATATTACATTTATTAGTGATAGTAAAAATCATTCTAGTATTATACAAGGTATTAGACATAGTCGTGCTAACAAAGTAATTTGGTCGCATAATGATTTACAAGAATTAGAATTAAAACTAAAACAGATAAAAGGAACCAAAATGGTTGTGTTCGAATCTGTTTATAGCATGGATGGTGATATAAGTCCTATTAAAGAAATTGTAAAACTGTGTAAGAAGTATGATGCATTGACCTATTTGGACGAAGTTCATGGAGTTGGGTTATATGGTAAAAATGGCGGGGGTGTTACTGAACGAGACAACATAGATGTTGATATAGTAAACGGCACCCTAGCGAAAGCATTCGGTGTACAGGGCGGTTATATTGCGTCTAAGACACCTTTTATAGATGCTATTAGATCATTAGCACCAGCATTTATATTCACTACTAGTTTAAGTCCTGTATTGTGTGCAGGTGCTCTTGCGTCAATTCGATACGTAAAAGAACATCCAAATCTACGTGATGAAATTATGGATAGAGCAACTACATTAAAGGACAAATTTAAATCCGCGGGTATTCCTGTACTAGATAATCCTAGTCATATAGTACCTGTGATGATTGGAGACGCTGTTAAGTGTAAGCAGATATCCGATGACTTGCTGTACAAAGACGGTATATACGTACAGCCTATTAACTATCCGACAGTTGACGTAGGTACAGAAAGACTACGTTTTACTCCTACGCCTAATCACACTAACGCTATGATGGACGAACTTGTGGATAAATTACTTGTAGTGTTAGAAAGGCACAAAATTTTATGAATACAATAAAAAAATATATGTACCAAGCAATTGGTTTTTTCTGTGTAGGTATGGCCTACATAGGATTTGTTACGCCAGGAATTCCCTTTTCAATCTTCTTAGTAATCGCGGCCTGGGCGTTTGCAAAGAGTTCACCTAAGATGGAAAAATGGTTATACAACCATCCATGGTTTGGTAAGTTTTTAACTAACTGGACAGGTAAAAGAGTTTTTCCTACTAAAGGAAAATATGCAATGGTAATAGTAATGTCGTCAACTTTGGCATTTACGTTTTTTGCGACAGGTAATGTAAACGCAGTCCTATGGTCAGGAGCATTTATGTTAGGTGTTGCAATATGGGCGTGGAGATATCCAGGATCAGTTGAAGAACATGCAAGAAGAGTCAAAGCAGGCGAACGAGTAGCATGGCTGAAGTAGATTATTCAAACATGGACGGATTGCAAGTACTATGGCATTTGTTAACAACAGAACCGTTTTTTTGGGTTTTACTTGGTATTGGATTTGTTGCACTAGGTTTTAGTTTATGGTTTGACAGATATGTCGAACATGACGATAAACACGTTATTGCTGATCAATCAGAAAACTTATATCGTTAAGTCAAAAAAAGGGACAGTGAAAACTGCCCCTTTTCTTATTTCTATTAAACAGATGCTGTTTGTAAGTAAGTCATCATGTTGTCGGGTGTTGTTTCAATATACGGATCTTGATCTGAACCGTCATTATTGATTCCTGGCTCTTGCCACCACTGTTCTACTACACCGTCATTAATAACTGTCATGTATCTCCAACTTCTGTTTCCGAAGCCTCTGTGGTTTTTTCCAATTAACATACCCATAAATCTTGTAAAGTTACCACTACCATCTGGAATAACTTTTACATTTTTTACTTTAAGAATTTCAGCCCATGCATTCATTACAAATGAGTCATTCACTGAACAACAATAAATCTCATCAATTCCCATTGATTTAATTTTATCGTAGTTTTCTTCAAAACTTGGTAATTGTGTTGATGTGCAAGTTGGTGTAAATGCACCCGGCAAACTGAATAATACAACTCTTTTACCTTTAAAGTAATCGTCTGTTGTTACTTCAGACCAGTTACCTTCTTCAAAACTACATCCATCATCTAAAACTGAATCACCAGTTCTAACTTTAAATGTAACTTTTGGAATCTTAAAACCTTTAATCATATATGTGTGTCCTTTAACTGTTATATTGATTGAATACTTGGTTAACTTGTTGTGTACATCTTACAAATGTTGTACACTTTGGCATATCCTTAATGCGTTTTGCACCAATATATGTGCAAGTAGATCTTAGGCCACCAAGTATTTCTGTTAATGTACCTTCTACTTCTCCTTTGTACGGAATAGAAACAAGTTTGCCTTCAGCACCTCTGTATCCATCTTTACGTGTACCATGTGTTGCCATAGCCGCATCTGAACTCATTCCGTAGAATTCAACAAAACTCTGTTCAGCAAAGTGCGGAACATAAGTTCCATTGTCTAACTTATGAGCACCTCCTGTTGATGTATGTTTTGTAATAACGTTACCGCCACCTTCTTTGTGTCCTGCTAACATACCGCCAAGCATAACAAAGTGAGCACCTGCACCAAAGGCTTTACTTACATCACCTGGATACACACAACCTCCGTCTGCAATAATGTGTCCACCAATACCGTTGGCCGCATCAGCACATTCAATAATGCCTGATAGTTGCGGTACACCAACACCTGTCATTAGTCGTGTAGTACATACTGATCCTGGACCAATACCACACTTGACAATGTCAGCACCTTTGATAATAAGTTCTTCTGTCATCTCTGCTGAGATAACGTTACCTGCAATAATAGTTTTGTCTGGGTATGCATCTCTAACTCTTGCAATAAAGTCTGCATAGTTTTCATGATAAGCATTTGCAACATCAACTGTGATAAACTTGATGTCTGGATACATTTCTAATACTGCTTTCATAGTAGCATAGTCTTTTGCATCTTTATCCCAAATAACTCCTGTACCTGTACAAACACTAAGGTACTTCATCTTAACACCTTGACTCTGTTCTTTCCAGTCATCAACTGAATAGTGCTTTCTCATTACAGTGATCATTTTGTGTTCTTGTAATACTTTAGCCATCTCAAATGTACCCACACCGTCCATGTTACTTGACATGATTGGTACACCTGTCCATTCGTTGCCGTGATGGAATTTGAACGTACGAGTTAGGTCAACGTCACGTCTGCTTTCTAATTTAGAACGCTTTGGTTTAAACAGTACGTCTTTGTAGTCTAGTTTAATGTCTTGTTCGATTCTCACAATCTTATCCTTCCGTAATTCATTGACAGTGATATTCTATCATTCTCTTCATTCAAATTAGTAGTAACAGAATGTTTTACCCAACCAGGAAATACTACTAACAATCCTGTGTAAGGTTTAATGTGTATTGATCTTTGTGTAATATTTGTTTTATTAGGTATAGCACTAGTATAATATTGTGAATCATCTTGCCTATGTATAACAATATCGCCCATATCATCTGTTGTAGCATTTATATAATAATTTGCAACCAACAAAGAATTAGGATGATTATGTACATCATTAGATCCACCATATGGATTTACATTCAACCAATAATTTTGTAATTCACATTTAGGAAAATTTAAATCGTTACTAACTTCATTAATATAGTCTTGTATTTGGTTTTGTAAATATTGAAATGGTAATGGAAACGTATGTTGCATTGATGCATCATTCTTTTTGTCAGCAGTATTGAAACTTTGTTTCCCACCATTAGAATTTAAAGGTTGTTCATTTACTTTGTATGCCCAATCTATTAAGGGTTGATTATCTGATTTTAGATCAAACTGGTATACTGGTGTAGCAAAGTAATCTTCTCTAATCATTTTACTACCTTAAGATCGCTATATGCTTTCTGTACACACTTGGCTTGAAAATAACAATCGGCTAGTGCGTTGTGTGCCTCTTGTCGAATCGCTTTACGTGGATCCTCAGGCAACAAACTAAACAATGTTCTACTATCCCTTATTTGCCAAAAGTTCCATGGCAATGGCAAACCTAATTGTTGGTAAAGATTTTCTAAAATAACAATATCGAAAACAGGTCCCTGTGCCCACACAACGTCAACTCCGACGAGAAATTTATTCAACTCTTTAGTACACTGTTCTAAAGATATACGGCCGTCTTCGCCAAATGCTTCGTCTTGAATGTTCTTGGCTTGTTTGCCCCACCATTCAATTGTACTTTCATCTTGACTGCGACCTAGTTTGTCTTGTTGATCAATATCAAATTTTTGATAGATTCCGTTGTTAGGTTCATCTGCTGTTAACGGATTAAATTTAATTGCACCTAAAGTTAGTATTACACAGTTAGGTTTAGTACCTAATGTTTCAAGGTCTATCATCGCATGGGTTGTCATCTTACTGCCTCTAATATTTGTTTTCTTGTATCTTCATTGCCTTTAATTGTCTAATTCGTGCCGCCTTCTTTTTCTCTCTACGTTTATCAGATGGTTTTTGATAGTACTGCTTATCCTTCATATCTTGAAGTATTCCACTATCAGCAACCTTTCTTTTAAACTTACGAAGTGCTTTCATAAAATCGGCAGGTGAGTCACCTTGTACTCTTACACCCATACCCATTCCGTCTGTCGAATTAGCCATTGTTCGCGGTTTAAAGTTTTTTGCCATTTTCCTCTTTCTTCTTAGTATTATACACTGTTATTGCCTTTTCTGGGTTATCAACTGCTTCTTTGTTAATTGTAATTCCAGTTAAGCCGTCTTTTACTAAACTGGTAGATTGAAACTGCCATTTTAATAAAATATTTTCTAATATTGCTTTTATACCTCTAGCATTAGTCTTCAATTTTTTTGCCTTTTCTGCGATATAACTCATAGCATCATTAGTAATCTCTAAATCTACATTGTCAATCTTAAACAAATATTTGTATTGTTTATACAATGCGTTTTTAGGTTCTTTCATTATACTAACTAATTGAGATTCTGTCAACTCTTTTACGTCGGTAATTAATCCAAAACGACCAATAAACTCTGGAATGAACCCATATTTGATTAAATCTTCTGGCTCAACTAATGATAAGTCACCTGTTTTACTTTCGTCAACAATATCAACACCAAATCCAATACCGCCTTTGTTTAATCTATCATCGATAACTTTTTCTAATCCAATAAAGGCTCCACCAACAATAAACAACATATTTTTAGTATCAATATCTAATACGTCTGCTTGTGGATTCTTCCGTTTTGCACCTGCCGCGGATAATCTAATTTTGGTACCTTCAATAATTTTAAGTAAACCTTGTTGTACACCTTCGCCACTTACGTCTCTTGTAACTGACACGTTTTGTTGCTTTTTAGTAACTTTATCTATTTCATCAATAAACACAATACCTTTTTCTGCAAGTTCAACATTACCGTCGGCCTCAGTAACTAATCTTGTTATAATGCTTTCAACATCGTCTCCGACGTATCCTGCTTCTGTAAGTGTTGTTGCATCACAGATAGCAAACGGAACTCCAAGATAGTCTGCAATAGTTTGTGCTAACAATGTCTTGCCTGACCCAGTTGGACCCATTAACATTACATTTGTTTTATCTAGTTTTAAATCTGTGCTAGGATTGAATAATTTTTTATAGTGTTGTGCTACTGCTACACTTAAAGATATTTTTGCATCTTCTTGTCCTATAACATGTTGGTCAAGAATATTTTTAACTGTAAGCGGATCAAGAGTAGTTAAGTCAACTTGGTTTTTGTTTGCTTTATTAATACTAACAGACTTTTCTTCTGCTAGAATATTACTGCAAAGGTCAATGCATTCATTACAAATTGAAGCGCCATTGCCAACTATAAGTTTGTGTACTTCATCTCGTTTTTTACCACAAAAATCACAGAGGTAATTTTTATTATTTGTTGTTGTTTCTTTGCTCATATATCGTATCCAAAAATTGTGTTACTGATGAAATCCTATTGGGATTAATTAAACTATAAATCTCACTACTATTATCATCGTTAGTATTATAATAAACGTTACTCTGACTTAACATGTAACTAGTATATTTTACACTAATATCACCGGTGTTGTCAAGATTAATATAGGTATTATTTTTACCATCTACAGTTTCTAATAACCAATTCGGATTGGATTCATTATTATACACATAAACGTTAACTTCTTCAGCGACGTCATTCTTTGCTAAGAACATGCTCACCGCTTCTTGTTCTTCGGGCGTTGTATTAATAAGATTGAATGTAAAGTTATTATTATGTAACCTATCGGGCGGACTTATTAGATTAATTTTCTTTGTCAATTTTTTCCTCGTTCTCTATTGCACTAATTATTTTATCCTTTTCCTTACCACTGAAGTCATCGATTGAAATGGATCCTTGTTTGATTCTTTTAATTGTTTCTTCCAATTTTCTTTGACTAGCGTCCCTATACTGTTGTTCATCGATTTCAAGTTTTTTACTTTCGTCGTTTGGTTCTTGTCGTTTTGTTTCGATTTGATTCCATAGTCCTGTTTGTTGTTCTTCATTTTGAATAAATCCTTTCGGTTCTATTACTTCGGTTAGTTGTGGTTTTCCTTCTGGATTCTGTTCTGCTTCAGCATTTGCTTTTTCGACCCATTCATTCCATGCATCTAAGTCGTCAACTTTTTGCTTAGGCCATTCACCATCTTCTTTCATATCTTGGATAGTGTTGTCTACATCGTCCCATGGTAGCGATACAATAAGATTTTTATCTTTAAGTTTTTTTTGTTGGTCTATTGTAGACTCAGGGTTTTCTAACTTCCAGATTCTTTTGTTGTAATCTTCGTCACTCTCATTGAGAAGTTTTTTTTTGACGTCGGGTTCTTTATTGAAGTCTAGTTCTGCTTGTTCGTAATCCTGTTGCTCTTGTCTAAACCCTTCCATGGCCATTTCGTGTAATGTTTGTTCTTTAGGCTCGACATTTTTAATATCTGGGTCTACTTCAGGCCATATCAAATATTGATCAGTGTCATGCTTTGACAACACTGATTCTTGTTTTGGTTCTTCTATTTCTGGACCTTTGTTTTCGTCTATCTTCTTTGCACGATCAAATTCATAATTGTCTCTGTGTGCTTGATCCCAATCATCATCCGTAAATGTTGGTCTAGGATCGGGATCGAACTTTCCCGGCAAAACACCGCCCTTCTGAATCCTGTTCCAGTTAAATGTGTATTGTGATGCAATAAGCAATAGTACTGCAAGTGGATCAAATACAAATATAATAATGATAATAACCCAACGCACTGCGGCTTCTAACAAGTTTTGATTTGCATCTTCACCATATATGAATTCTGCAATATACTTAATAGGACCTACTTCTGCTTCTAGTTTACGATACTCTTTTTCGTACCCAAACTTTTCTTCATTGACTGCATCTATTTTAACCTGTTCAGTTTCAATTAAACTTTCTAGTTCGTCTACACGACTATCAATGTCTACTGTCTTAGTATTTGCTTGATTACGTAGGTTTTGAATACGATCATTAATTGCTTTAATATCGTCTGCATACTTGACATCAACTTTAGATAAGTCTTCATCTAGTTTTGTATTGACTGCAAGTATTTCTTTTTGTGCTCTTGAAGCCACACTTAATTCATTTTGCTTTGCTTTTTTAACTGCATCATCATATGCTTTTGTTCCGCCGAATGATCCTTCAAACTTCTTTTCTGCGGCGGTAATTTCTGCATCACGTCTATCCTGTGCTTGTTTGATACGTGTTTGTTGCTGTTCTACTTTAAACTTTGCATCTTCTCTAAGAGCATCTTTTTCGTTGTTAATACGAGCATAAATTTTGTCTAAGCCTATTTCTTCTTTTTCAATAAGGCTATCTACACGAACATCTTCACCAGACATCAAGCGATCTAGTTCGCCACGCCATCTTTCAATCTTTGCACTACTACGTGTTTCTTTGTCGTCTAGTGTTTCAATAAGAGCAACTTGTTCTTGTGATAAACTAGTTTGTTCAATATGTGCTTTTGATAAGAAACCAAAGATACCCATGCTTGTAATAAACATGAGGATGAATACTGCTAAACTAAGATAAGTTTTTAACCACCACGTGGCTTGGCTCCAGTACCTATGCAACCATACTGCGGTTACAAGTTTACCAACTTCTAATGCTACACCCATAACAATAATGGGAATAACTGCGGCCGCGAATATTGCGGCAAGTCCTGCTACACTATAATATATAGCAACTGCACTTATAGTAAGAGCAGATAAAAATGTTAAAATTCCTAATATCATGTTTATATTTAACCTTATTATATTATTAACAAATATACACAGTTATTAGTTGTCTGTCAACTAATTTCTTAATGTAATTGTCCAACTTGCCGCTTCGTTATATGTACAAGCCACATAGTCCCATAATCGGTTATTGGTCTCATATACTACATTAGTAACTGTATCTCTACAATAGCCACCGCTAACAGGATAACTTCTATACACTTTTGAATAACCGTGTGCATTAGATTTGGCATCCCACCATTGTACCGACTCACCTGTTTTACTTTGTCTTAGTGCAATCATAACTGCATTGTTATGAAGTTTAGTACTGCTTTCGGGAAGGTTCCATTTTAAGTCTTCGTATAACTTCCAACCCATTTGCCATGATGATTCTATTCGTTCATGGTTGTTATGTACAATAACATTTTTAGCAACAGGTCCTGTTTGACCTGCCGAACACGCACCTAATGATAGTACACTAATAATGACTACCAGGCATCGGAACAACGACCCAATACCCTGTTGCTTCATCGCCGATAAAGCATGACATTCCTGGTTCCCAAACACTTTGACCTCCTATATTCATTGGATGATAAAATATACCACATTCTTTTGCTACACCTGTTTTAACAAGTGGATGGTCCATACCATCTGATTTGTCACTGCATTGAACAACGGTTTTAGAACTTACTGCATCACCGTTAGAATCTGTATCTGTTATAATTGTTTGCTCTGTATTACAATATGGTTTTTGATATTTTGTGTCTGTTGTTATCTGGTGAGATGTTGTACCACACGCAGATAACAATGTTACAGCCACAACAAGTGAAACAGTATAAAGATACTTCATTTTTAGTTCCCTGCTTTTGCTTCGTTGATTAGTGCATCAAACGTTTCTTTAGTCATCTTGATCTTTATAAATGTGTGATAATTACCACCATACATATATGTGTACTTGTCTGACTCAAGTTGACGTCTTACTGCTGTCTTATCAACAATATGCTCAACAAATGTTCTTGTTTTCTTGTTTTCGTCTTTGATATCTACTATAGTAGATGCCTTAATGTTACTATGGATTCTTTCAGCAACACCTTTTAGTGCGAAAGTCTTTGCCTGAGCAACTGCGGCTTGATCATGTGTGCTTACGCCTTTACCACAAGCATAAACGTAATCAGTACCAAACCAGAACAAGAAGTTACCTTCTGTCCCCATCTCTTGACACTTTGCATACCATTTAGGTTCTGCATAAGTATCTCTTTCAGCAACCTGAGTCATTGTGCTACATGCACCTAGCATGGATGCTAGAATTACTCCCATTACTGCGTTTTTTACTTTGCCTTTCATTTTAGCCTCTCCTTTTGTTTTAGCCTACTTTTATATAATAACATCTTTACCGGTTTTGTCAACCTAAAAGTTGTCATTTTGGCAACTTTAATTACGCCTCATTTGGGCAATCTCAGTTGCTTGTTTTTTGCCGTCTTTATCGTCATCGTCCGCAAAAACTGGTACCATATTACTTTTGTGTAATGTAGCAATGCCTACAAGTTTACGTTCACCTGTGTACTGCATGTGTTGTCTTTTGGTTGCAGGTGCAAAACTTTCTTTAGATGTTAGGCTTGGATAATTAGGTGTTTCTCGTACAACCGGTGGTGTGTAATGCCACGGGTCTTTTAGTTCTGTTCTCGGTGACGTCTTTGGCTTATATTCACCGTGAACATAATCAATATATTCTGCAATGGTCATTGTTAAGTTTGGTTGACCCATTTTTTTAAATTCTTTGTTACGTTTACGAAGTTCTTCTGTCCATTTATCTAATTTGGATTTTGTAATCTTACGTTTTCTTTTCTTTGTATTATTCGTGGTAAGGCCACGTGCTAAATGCATTGTCATTTAGAATCCCCTTTTTTTAATAGTTGATAAGATTATATCGCCGTATTCTTCTGTTGTACTCCAAGGAGCAATTAACGGTACTAAGGTATCCCAATTTCTAAAATTTCCTTTGTACTGTCGATCACGTTCTTTTCGAAACTCTTTATATGCTGGATGAGAATTTAAAATTCTTACTACATCTTTTACACTTTGACATTTAGTTTTATATTTCTTAACACCAAAGTTAGCGTCAGGTATTGCTTTAGGTTTCATATGCGGTACAGTGTCGAGACTCCATGTACGAACACCAAACAGTGCATTTCCCTCATTAGCAAATCTACTAGTTCCCCAACCACTTTCAATTCCTGCCATTGCAACAATCAATCCACTAGGGATTCTTTTTTCAGGCATTGTTGTGTAGTTTAGGTAATCAATACATTTGTAAACTGCTTCAACAAATGTTTGATCATCAGTATATTCAAATCTAGGTTCTAGTAAACCTAGTTTCTGTGCTGACACAACTGATTTCCTATGTTCAATATCTTCTATGTTAGATATAACCATAGAGTTCGGCGTAAATGATCCTAATGTAAATGCTGTAATTAGAGCAACTAATATCATTAAGATATATTTTACCTTCTTTAATATTTTTCGTCCAATCGAACTTGACATATATTATCCAGTTGTCGTGTTAATATTCTGCGAACATCTTGCCAATACTTTAATGCCCACACATCTTGTGATGATTTATTTTGTAATAGATTAATAGTTTTATCAACTGACGACAATCTTGTTGCCCATATGTCGATAGCAGTATCTCTATCTATATACTTAAACCAATTACTAAACAACATTTAACTGCCGCCGTTTAATGCTTTAACTAAATCACTTGCTTCTCTTTGGTATCGTCTCGGAAGACCAGTCCAACGTGTAACTTCGCCGTCATGATTGATCTTGAAAGAACCTGCAACTGTGTAAATTTCATTGCCATCTTTATCTTCAGCGATAAATTTTCTAACAACTCCATTGATTATACCATTGCCTGTATCTCTGCCTAGTTCCCATTTGTATTTGCCTGATGGTCCTTCATAAACATTCTCATCGCCCCACGTTGTACGACAGATTGATTTAATGTTATCAAGTACCTCTTTACTTTTTGCCATTTCATGCCTCCATGTGTTTTCATTTGTATTACCATTAATACCAGTAATACCATTATAATACACTAATTCAGCATCTTTGTCAATATGTGATTTTACCAATTTTACCGAATTTTCGTTTTTTTCGGAAATAACATCTAGATCAGATGGTTGGATAGTTGTTTTCATGCCTTTGCTCCTTTAATGTGCCTTTGCTTCTAAGTTGCCTTAGTAGTACTATTTATTTTGGAAGTTTAACTACACCTTCTCTTAAGAGTTTTTCTCTGTTAGCCATGTGTTTCATTTGAACTTCTTCTTTGGATCCGCCGAAGTATGCTACAGCATATCCCTCTTCAATAAGTATGTCAGTGCATCTCTTGTCGTCAACGATGAAGTCTCCAAGGATTCTTCCGAATTTTCCTTTTTTGTCTTCTCCGCTTCTATCAATTTCTGTTTTGAGAACTGACATAGATCCGATTGGTAATAGTTCTTTGAGTCTTGCCTTTGATGCCAGTCCAAATGCTTTCTCCACTTTATCACGTGTTCTTGATTCTGGAGTGTCAATACCCATCATACGTACTCGTTCTTTGTGCATCCACATGCCAAATCCTAGGTCGATATCCACATCGACAGTGTCACCGTCTACTACTCTTAATACTTTACATTTATACTCATACATACCCTGCTCCTTGTTATATGAGTATTTATTCTATTATGGTGCTGAACTCTTATAAGGATGTCCGCTTGCCAAACTGCTCGTTAACCCCCATTTATGAGCAAGATATCCTTCTGCTTTTTGTAGTGTGCTGATGTCAGTGCCACCTGTGCCTGGTATGTTTGCTACAGCAAAAAACTCTGCTAACTGACCTTCTAGTTCTTGTGAGGATCTATTTCTCATTAATCTCAGTTGTTGATTTGTTTGAAGTGAATTATCATAATCGTTAACTGGAGTAAAACTGTCAGCACCATTAACTCTACAACCGATTGAATTACCAGTTTTGTTAAAATAACAAGCAACAATAGTCCATGTGCTGATAGTGATACCTGAATCGAAATCCTGTTTGTTTCCTATAGTTGATGAGATCCTGTTTGTAATCAGTCCATCCAAATCTAACTCACCAGGCCAAGTATCGTTACTAGCACCAGAACTAATAGAATAATCTCTTTTTGGCGAACCATTAGTTTCAACACTCCAAAATGTATCTGTTGTGGCGTTTGATCCATCGTATTTAAATACACCTATTGCCCAGTGATTGCCACTTGATACCTGTGCTAGATAATCTGTACTTTGTAGATAGTCACCATTGCCATCAAAGTCAAAAACATTCAAACCGTTTTGTGTACTGCTGTTAGTTATAGGATTACCACCCACTGTCATTGTGTATGTGCCTGCCTTATCGGTGACTGACAGTAATGATGTCCCACTTCTTGTGTAATTAGAACTGTCACTGGCATCTACCCACGAAGCAGTTGTTATGTCTGTTGATGGTGACCAGGGATCAGGAGTACTGCCAAACGCATTGGCTCTTCTTCCTACTGCAAATGATCCTGTGAAACTGCTAACGAAAGGCATTATACGCCTCCAAATGATACTCTTTGTCCTAAAACTGTGTATGCTGATGCACCAGTTCTAAGAATGCTAAAACTCACAACGTCTTCACCGTTGTCTGTGCCGCTAGGTGCACTATTACCTTGCCACACAATAGTTTGTGCAACACCACCTATCTGTACTGCTGTTGGCATATATGCTGTGTTGCCTTGATCTAAACTTAGAGTCATTGTTGTTGCATAACCTTGCTCTAAAGTTAAATTTGTAAAGTTTGCTGTAAAGTCTGCACTAATACTACTATGTCTAAAAATATGTCCAGTTGAACAATCGTGTGCTACAACACCTGTGGCACTAGATTTAGTTGCAAATTTTTCTTGTACACCCTCGTTGATTGTAAGAACACTTGTATACACTCTACCACTTACGCCATCAATAATTAGAGTACTATCATCAGCAAATACACTACCTGCTAGATCTTGTTCTAATAATGTTCCTGCTTCAATGTATGTTTTTAGTTCTGCACTTTGAACAATACCTTTAGTATCAACTGTTACTAAATTATATGTACCAGGAACAACGTTTGATAGTGCAACGTTTAATGTTGTATTGATTGTTGTTCTACCAGAACCACTAACATCACCTGTTAGTGTAATAGTATCATTTTGTGTGTTAAATCCTGCATCGTTATTATAGTCGCTTAGATCGTTTGACGAAGTAACTTGAATATTTCCTTCAGCATCACTTGATGTTGTAACATTGCCTCCGCCGTAAATTTTAATTTGTTCATCGCCGTTAACTTGTATTGCTGTACTATCATCTGCAGAGATAAAAAACTTACTCATGTAATTTGCATCGTTTGGCAACGTGCTAACCGGAGTTGCTGTTGTTAGACCGTCGGTAACAAATCCTGAGTCATTTGTAAATTGACTTATATTATTATTTGTAAATGTAGTATTAAGTACAACATCACCACTACCATTAAAGGACACATTACTTGCTGTTACTGATCCAGTTACACTAAAATTTCTAGCAGTTTGTAAAAGTGTTGCAGTTCCTGCATTACCTGATGTATTGTCACTATTTGTAATAAAGTTTGAATCATTAGTAAATGTTGATAGGTCAGCACCAACAAATGCCATAGTACCTGTTGCATCAGGTATAGTAATTGTTCTAAGGGCTGTTGGATCTACGACTTCAAGTCTAGTATATAAACTGTTACCTGCTGTTTGACCATCTAATGATAATGGAAATCTACCTAAGAACAATCCGTTAGCAGTAATACTATCACTAGTATCGCTACCTAATGTAACATTACCTTGGAAGTTTACTGCTTCTGTAGATGCATTACCATTTCCAAGAACATTATCTAATGTTGGTGCTGATGTAATTGTAACCTGTCCATCAATATCGGTTGATGTAGAAACATCACCACTACCAACAAATTGTAGTACTTCTCCGTAATTTATAAATCTTTCTGTAGAATCGTCTGCTGATACTCTAAGAGCAAAACTATCCTCTCCACCAGCAATAAATCTTAACTCACCATTTTGTACTTTAAGAACAGTTCCGTCAGCACCTAATGTAGTTGGCATTGTTACATTTCCAACTGTAAGATTTCCTGTAGTTAAATGTTTAGTTGTAGATGAACCATACCCTAATACTTGATCAATAGTAGGAGTTGAATTAATTGTAAGTTTTCCCTCAGCATCAGTTGATGTTGACACTGGGCCAGTACCAACTATTTGTAAAACTTCTCCTGATTCAATCGTTCTTTCTGTACTATCATCAGCAACAATTCTTAAAGTTCCTTCAGCACTTCCAGGTAAAAATTGTAATACCCCGTTTTGTATTTTTAATACTGTTCCGTCACTACCTATTGTAGTCGGTAATGAATATGCTGTTCCAATTGATAATCCACCAATTGTAATTGAATTTGTTGTTGAGTTATTTCTGTTTGTAACGCTTGTTAGTGTTTCCGAACTTGCATCTGCTTGGTTGAACGCTGTAATTCTACCTTTAGCATCAACTGTAAATCCACTGTATGTTCCTGCCGCGATTCCTGAGTTAGCAAGTGTTATTGCAATATTAGAAGCACCACCTGCTAGTTGTCCGCCAGTGCCGCCTGTTACATCGCCTGTGAAAGAAATGTTTGGTCTTGTTGTTAAATCACCGTAAACACCTGTGGTTGATACTGTTGCAAATCCTGCGTTTGTAATTGATTTGTTTTGCCACTCGCCACTTGCTGTGTCATACTGTAATAGATCATTGTCAGCGACACTTGTGATTACCACATCAGCACGATCGCCTAGATTATCGCCTGCAATAAAATTTGTATCGTTTGTGTAACTTGAAAGTGTTGCTGGAACTGTAACAGTAATGTCGCCTTCAGCATTTGATGCTGTAGTAGCAACGCCGGCGCCAAGTATACCAAAGTTTTCACCTGGTCCTACTTGTACAATCGCCGAGTCATCTGCTCTAATATAGATAGGACTTCTAGCCGCCAGTAATGCTTCACTTTGCTGTTCGTTGATAATTGTAAGGGTATCTGTTGCTGGATCAACAGTTAATCCAATACCTGTACCCGCTTCAATGGTTAGTGTATCGTTATCTGCATCTGCTTCAACTGATCCTATATTTGAAGCGCCTTTTTTGGCTACTACTAGTCTAAAACTATCAATTACTTTTACTGACATTTATGGTGTTCTCCTAGTTGTATTTACCGTAGATAAAAGATTAGGGGTACCGTTTCCAACACCCCTAATCGTATTTTTTACTATTCTCTCGTTTTTATATGTATTGCCTATGGCGTTTTATAGTATGCTTCTACTAGGTATTTATTACTTCTTAAATCGCAGTGTATATTCGCGACCACCGTCAGTAAATCTAACAGTACTGTAATCATATACCTCTTCGGTCGAACGTGTATACTCTGTGATAGTATTACACTGTTCTTCTTGCCGATACCCTACAATAGTTTGCTTTTTATTCTTATTGTTTGCACCTAGCAATCCACCAATGACAGCACCAGCGGCACCGCCATTTTTTTCTCCTTTGATGTTATTTCCAATAACGCCACCAATAATAGCGCCAGTGAGAATATCACCTGTTGTAGGCTCTGAGTCTACAGTCCCATATACAGGAACATCAACTAGTCGACAAGTTTCCTGCGTGTATGGAATTTGTTTCATTACAGTTTTGTAATGATCTGTTACTACTGTTGTTGAAGCACTAGCAGTAGTTGTAATTAAAGCAACGAATGTTGCTAAAAAGATAGTACGCATGTAAAACTCCTTTGCGTCTAGTAAAACGCAACTTTTCTGTTGCCAGGTAAGTTGCCAACCCCGTCGAATTAAGCCGCTAGGCGTAACTCTTCAGATGCAAAATTATCGTTTGCAGTTATAGTTTTGGACAGTAGCATGAGTCTCCCCATATACGCTCGGTCGTTCCTTACCGGTAATCTCTTTCACCCTTAACAAGCCAGTCGATCCTATTTCGCCCCCATCATAAACACACGATAGTTTTCTTCGAAGCCTTGTTCTCTGTACACTGCTTCATGGTTTCCCCAGAGTCTTTTAAAGTAACTATCGTAGGATTCTTCAATTTGCTTTTTGCTTAATCCTACTAAATTGCCTTTTACCATGTAATAAATCCTACATTTTTCCTTAAAATCTACTACCATTTTTAACTCCATGTGTTTATGGTGGAGGCGCCGGGTACCGCCCCCGGGTCCTGTTCTTGTGACATACGATGCTGTCAACAATTACACTTATATTTATAGCACCTTTTACATATGTTGTCAACCATAAAGTGCGTATTTTAAAAAAAAATGATAACTAATGCTCAAGAAAACGCCCAACAACTAACCAAAGGAGAGTTATGGCAAAAATGAGAACTTACACCTTCTATGATGGTGATAACGTTGTAACAAAAGAAGAAATGAGTTACCGGAAAGCAGTACGATCTTTCCAAAGTGGATCTGAAAGTAAATCAGTTAGAGTCGAATGGACAGCCAAAAAAGGTGGAACATACGAAACAATACAATCATTACCACTAGGTAGAAAAGTAAGACAGGCGGCAATACTAGAAAAGAAAAGAGCGGCCTTAAAAGCATTAAAAGCAAAGTTAGGAAGGTAATATGAAAATACATAAGTCATACGAAGGACATGTTTCACAACCTAAGAAAACAAGTCAGGCAGGAACCAAAGCACGTTGCAAGTTTTCATCAATGAACAAATCTAAAAAACGTAGTCACAAGTTTTATAGAGGACAAGGAAAATAATGGCCGGCGTAAAAGCAAGAGGTATTATTACCCACCACCTAGCAAGATATCACAATGAAAGAGAAATTAAACCTTGTAGATGGATTGCAGATGGTAAGGGTAAAGGTATAATGGTTGCTCAATATAAAGATACTAGTGATTTAGTTGTTGATGATAAAGGTAATCCAATACCTTGGGGCAGAGCCTAACCGCCTGCGAAACAATCTCCGGATCCTTCAGCAACTGAAGTACATCCTGTAACAGCATCACCTATTCTTCCACAGCCTTTACCGTTAATAAAAACTGTTGTAGATCCTGTTGTAATAGGTGCACTATGACTAGGGCAAGGTACGCCTGGAAGTAAATGACTATTGTTTACATCATCTTGTCTTGAAATAGGGATCCCATTAGAATATACATCTGGACTGTGTCCTTCACGCACTGGTGTAGAACAATGAGTAACATCTTTATCACCTTTTCTAGTTATTGCCGGCACGTTCTTTCTCCATTAAAGATTGTAATCTAGAATTCCACTTATCTATTTCTTCGTGTTGTTCTTGAGTATGAGGTGGTTCCGGGACTGTAGGAGCAAACTTGATTACATGGTCAAATTCTGTAGGGATATCCTCCCAAGAATCAACTGTAACTAATTTACCATTTACCTTGAATACAAACTCATGCATACAAGTATTTATCGGATTATTTTACTTGTAGATTTGCAGGAGGTGTTGCTAATCCTGTTGTACGTTCAATGTACAATTTAGCAAAGTTATCTACAGTTTTAGTTGTTACTGTGATGGCAGTTTTATTAATTTTAATTGCACCTTCAGGATCGCCTGTGAATAAAAACTGTTGAAGTCCTAATCCTTGTTGTCCTGCTACTAATGTGAGTGGCATTCTAATTTTAAAAAAATCGTCTGTTTCTTCCTGTAATTTGCCTATTAGTTCTTCGCCTGATGAAAGTTTAATTGTAATAACATCATCAATTTTGTAGTGTTGTTCTAATAACATTATTGTCCGTGTCCTGTTCCGTTATAGCCTGTGTCTTCAAGATAATTTTCGAAATCGTTAAATCCCCCAACTTTCTGGCTGTTAATAATAATTTGTGGTACTGTTTTAGCACCAGGAAAAGTTTCAAGCAATTCCTCTATTTGATAATCTTTGCCTAATGTTTTGTATTCATATTTGTATCCTCTTTGTTCACAAAGATTTTTTGCTTTGTCGCAAAATGGACACTGTGGTTTTCCGTATATAGTAATCATAGTTCAAATCCTTTAAAAGTATCTTCTTCAATGTCTTGTTTTAATCCACCAACGATATAACTTTCAACTTCAGTTTCTTGTGGAGCAACTTGAAGTCCAGCACTAGATAACCAGTGTTGTGTCCATGGTAGAGGGTTTTGATTTAGTGGACGATCGTAAATAGTTTTTAATCCTAATGCTTTTAGTCTTTTGTTTGCAATAAACTCAACATAAGCATGTAGTAGATTAGCATTGAGTCCGATCATACTGCCGTCTTTAAACAAGTAGTCTGCCCAATTTTTTTCTTCTTCAACACATTGACGCCACATGTCGTAGATCTCGTCCTCACACTCTTTTGCAATTTTTACAAAGTCTGGATCATCGTCTCCTTTTGCCCAATGCTTTAGGATATGTGTTGATAGGTTAAGGTGTGTTGCTTCATCACGGGCAATCAACGAAATAATCTTTGCTGATCCTTCCATGAGTTTCAATTCACCAAATGCAAATGTACATGCAAATGAAACATAAAAACGTAAACCTTCTAAGATGTTTACAGTCATCATTGCTTTGTACAAAGATTTTTTAACTTCGTAAAGTGTTCCTTTACCATGTTGAAAATATTGATTTGCAATTTCATTAAATGCATCGTATTCTTTTGTTACACTTTCAGCACGTTCAATAATTTTTTCATCATCTAAGATAGTGTCAAACACTTCACTTGGATTTGCATATACATTTTTTACAATGTGTGTATATGAACGACTGTGAATAGTTTCAAAGAAATCCCATGCTACAATACAACTTTCTAATTCTGGATTAGAACAGTATGGCAAGAATGCTAAACAAGGACCACGTCCTTGTACACTGTCGAGCAGTGTTTGATATTTTAAATTACTTGTAAAGATATGTTTTTGCTCTGGACGAAATTCAGCATAGTCGCCTCTGTCCTTTTGCAAACTAACTTCTTCAGGTCTCCAAAAATAACCAAGCATTGTTTGATTAAGTTTGTCATATTCTGGATACTTGAATACGTCATAACGTTGTGTGTTTTGGTCTGCTCCAAAAAACATATGTTCCTTTGTGAAGTCAACCTTTTCACGATTGAATACTGTCTTTACCATTCTTTTCTGTGTGTCCTTCTTGCTCATTTACTACCCCTAAATTGCACATGCGTCGCAATGCTCGTCATCTACTGTTTCTGTTTGGCTTTCACCGTTGGTGTGTCCATTTGTACTTGTTATTGTAACACCATTTACATCATTGTCAACTTTTGTTTGTTCCAAAGATGTTTCTTTATCATCGTCACCTTTAAAGTCATAAGTGTTTTGATAGTAACTTGTTTTCCAACCCATCTTATAGGTAGTAAGTAAGTCCTTCATCATTACACTCATAGGAACTTCATTGTTTTCATACTGCAATGGATTGTAACTCCAGTTTCCACTAATGGCCTGGTCGAAAAACTTTTGCATTACAGCCACGATATTTATATAACCTTCGTTGCCTTTCATGTCCCATAATAGGGTATAAAAGTTCTTTAGTTGACCATACTGCGGAACAACTTGTTTAAGAGGCCCTTTTTTACTTTTCTTAACGGACAAGTATGCTCTAGGTGGTTCAATACCGTTTGTTGCGTTTGACACAACGGAACTGCTTTCTGATGGCATCTGTGCGGACAATGTTGAGTGCCGTAGGCCGTGTGTGGTAATAGATGATCTAAGATTCTCCCAATCATATTTGTATTTTTTAACGGATACAATCGCATCAATATCTTTTTTATATGTGTCAATCGGTAATATACCGTCACTATATTTTGTACGATGGAAGTATTCGCATGGACCTTTCTCTTTTGCTAATTCGTTCGATGACTTTAATAAGAAGTACTGGAACGCTTCAGTAAGATCGTGTACAAGTTTCCATGCTTCTTTGTCGCTGTATTTAACCTTATGTTTAGCAAGGTAATGTGCAAGTCCAATATAACCAACACCAAGAGATCGTCTAGCCTTAGTTGAAATCTCGGCCGCCTTAACAGGATAACCTTGATAATCAATTATTTCTTCTAATGCTCTGACAGCAAGATCACATAACGGTTCTAATTCTTCTAGGTGATTAATTAAACCAACATTGATTGCTGAAAGAATACAAAGAGCAATTTCACCATTTTCATCATCAATGTGCTGTACAGGTTTTGTTGGTAATGTAATTTCCTGACACAGATTACTCATATACACAGTATCCTTAAAGGAAGAGTGTGTATTACAGTGATCCACATTCATAATATAGATACGTCCGGTTTCTGCTCGTTCTTTAAGTAACGCAGAAAATAGATCCATTGCTTTTAAAGTTTTCTTACGGATAGATGTATCCTTTTCATATTTTGCATATAGTTGAGCAAACTTATCTTGATCAGCGTAAAATGCTTCATACAAATCTGGAACATCATGTGGCGAGAAAAGAGTTATGTCTTTATTAGATAACAGCCTTTCGTACATAGTTTTGTTAAGTTGAATTGAATAATCTAACTTACGTACTCTGTTATCGTCTGTACCTTTGTTGTTCTTTAGTACAAGGACGTCTTCGATTTCATAATGCCATAAAGGGAAATGCGTAGTAGCACTTCCGCCACGTACACCATTTTGTGTACAACTGCGTACTGTACTTTCGTAAACTTTAAGGAAAGGAATCACACCTGTGTGTGCTACTTCTCCACCTCTGATTTTTGAATTAATTGCTCGTACTCGTCCTGAGTTGATACCAATACCTGCCCTTTGAGCAATGTAGTAACCGATCGCACTATTGCTACTAAAAATAGAACTAAGAGTATCATCCACATCAACAAGAACGCAACTGGCAAACTGACGAATAGGAGTCCTAACTCCAGCCATGACAGGGGTAGGTATGTTGATTTTAAAAAGGGAGGTCGCGTCATAATATTTCTTTACATAAGTTAAACGTGTTTCTTTAGGATAGTCTGCAAATAAAGTTGCCGCAATCATCATATACATAAATTGCGGAGTCTCATAAATGTCTCCAGTACTTCTATCCTGACACAAGTACTTATCTACTACTTGACGTAATCCAGCATAAGTGAAATCTTCATTACGATCATGTTTAATAAAAGTATTAAGTTTCTTTAATTCTGATTGTGTATATTTTTCTTTTATGGCAGGATCATATACACCTCTCTCAATATTTCTATTAATAATAGTAGTTAAACTATTATGTTCATAACGGTTATAAACTTTTTTATGAAGATCATACAGTAGTAGTCTAGCCGCGGCATATTGATAATTAGTATTTTCTAAACTAATTAAATCGTTTGCACTTCTAATTAATACGTTTTGAATGTCTTCGGTAGTCATGCCGTCAACAAATTGTAAGTCTGCATTCATCTCGATCTGTGAAGCACTTACACCTGTTAAATCTTTACACGCCTCCTCTACAACAAAGTGAATCTTATCAAGATTTAATTTTTCGCCTTTGCCGTTTCTTTTAGTGATAATAATGGGTTTGTTCATGTTTTCTCCTGCCAATAAATTCTTTCTCTATTCTCGTTCTTCTTTGTACTATTTACAATCACTATGCAAGATCAGTTGAATACTGGCAATGCATTGTACCTTGTAGGTCTTCAATTTTTACTACTTCTTGTTTATAGTTTAATAAGTTATTATCAACCATACACACATTATAGTATCTTTGTTCAGTATGGTCTATATATAATTTTATCAAAACATCGCTTGTGGATAACCTTGTACTTAACTTGGCCGTCCAACCCATCATTAGGGGTATTGCTACGGGACAAAACCGGTTTTCTTCTAATAGTTCCCATGGCGTTGGCCACCGTTGAGAACTCCAAGGATCTAAGTTTCGTTCTGTAACTGGCGCAGTTTTCCATAGGTCAACAATATCCTGTAAAGGAGTAGTTGACTGTGTTAAATTTTCTCGGAACTCACGCCAATGAGTAATACGTTGTTCGGTAGTTGTGTCTAAAAACATTATTACGCAAAATAACTAAGAGCGTATGTTAATGTTCCTGCACCATTACCGATTAAGTTTTTAAACTGAACTTTAACAGTTTCACTACCTACTGTACTATCTAAGTTATCAAGTATTGCACCAAATTCAACGTTACCGTCACTAGCACCTGTATGGCTATATGAATCAGTAACATTAATGTTTGTAGTATCTTGGACTGTAATAGTTAATCTGCCTGCTCGTGTTGTAGCACTGCCAGATGTTTTAACTAGTTTGTAGTCCATGTAAGCAATTTTTTTATCTGTAAATGGTATCTTTGTAAAAGTTTTAAATGCATCAGACTCTGCCATAGAATATTCATTTATTCTACTTTTAGTATAATGAAAACCATCAACTGTAGGTTTATATGGTGCTTCAATATTTGCAGTTTGATTGATAATTGCATCTCTTTCAAAAGTATCAGCAACAGAATCACACAATGTTTCTTCAAATTTAATAACACTTGTTTGTGGATTATCTTGTCCATTCATATTGTTACCAACATCTAAGAAAATGTTACCAGTTGACAAATGTCCTACCGGGCTCATCGTTGCAACAGGTTTATGAACTGCAATACCAAAATCATTAATTCTATCAAATTTATTATTTTTAATAATATAGTTTTGTGGACCTAAACTTTGACCACCTGATCCACTACTGGATCTACCTAAGTCAATACCTACATGTAAAAAGTCAAAGATATTGTCTGCAAGTGTAACAGTACGTGTATCATGGATACTATTAATAGCAATGCTTAAATCTCTAAATGTACAATTAGCAATAAAAACATTTTCAGTAGTTAATGCACCAACTCCACGTAGATCAATTCCAATTTGTGAAACATCAAATCCTGTATCTCTTTTCCATAACCCCTGGAATAAACAATCACTAATAATTGTATCAGTAGTGTTATCTAATCTTACTAAAGGAGCATGTGGAGTAATGTTACTTGCTTCAGTTAATGAAATACCTTCAATATTAATATTTCTTGGTCGTGTAGCATTTTGAATATTTTCAAACTTAATATATGATCCTGGTGTACTTCTGCTGTCAACAGTTTCAAAAATACTTTTTGCTGTGTGAACACCTTCTGCTGGATCTAAATGTAATTCTAAAATTGTTTTATTTTTACCATCACCTATAATATTTGCATAAGGAGGAATATAAATTGTTGTTGTTATTTTATATTTTCCTGCATCAATCTTTAATGCAACTCTACTTCTAGGATCTGTTTTATCTGAACTATTAATAAACAGTTCGTCAATAGCACGTTGAATAGATTTAGAATCATCTGTAATTCCATCACCTTTAGCACCAAAACTTCTGATACTAACAATATCGTCTAATCTTTGTTGTAATGTTCGTGTAACAGGACTGTTTACAAATTCGCCTGTTTGTTTTACTGCTTCTGTAGTACCATTATATGCATACTGTCCAAGTAAATTAAAAATGTTACTCTTAGAAGTTAAAATTTCTGTATTACCTACTGCTGGAGCACCTTCACTTACTGCTCCATTACCAATGTAAAGTTTTTGTGTATCTATCGCCCATCCAAGTTCAGCACTGGCTAACTGAGGTATACTTGACGAACCTTCTCGGCCTCTGCGATGTTGAATTTTTGATATTTGTACTACTGCCATAATATTTGTTCCTCAATACTATTTATGATAATTCGTGTAGTAGTCCTCGACTCGTTTTAACCATTCGTTACTCCAATGCTCAAATTCTTCAGGTACTAGATCAAATTGCTGATATTGTAATTCTCTAGAACACATAAAAATATGTCCTTCTTTAATGTCTGTGCCGTATACAGCATTGTGAGCCATAGCATATGCGGCTAACTGCATATAGTAATCATCAACCCATTCTTTTTTCTTAGGCTTATTAGTTTGCTTAAAGTCCATAATGCACGGTTGACCTTTGTATTGTCCTACAACATCGCATGTGCCTGAATACAGTTCAGGATAATATAATGCTTGTTCAATTCCCCATATTTCGTCTACATCAACAAGTGCATTGTTAATAATTTCATCTGCCATTTTGTTTGCTTGAACATGTACATGGTTATTACCTGGCTTACGTTCTTCGCCTATAAGGAATCGTTCTAAGTTATTGTGCATTGCTGTACCAACACCAGAGGCTTCGGTTACAATACGCTGTGCGTTTGCTTCACCAACACGCTTTTTCCATGCGTTTAAATGCGTCATATCCTTCGTTTTACCTAGGATAGTTGTAACGCTTGGTGTTTTAGTACCATCGGGTGCTTCGTAAAGTCTTTTTCCATCTAAGTTAATTTGTTTAACTTTATGGTAATCATATTTTTCCACATAAGGTGGTGGGGCAAGTTTGTTCATTTTTTAATAATCTCTCAATGTAAGTTTAATTATACACTACTTGACTAAGCAATGTCAAGTTATGAACGACGTTTTGTTGCTCGTTTTGCCATCTGATCTACTGTGTTTGTAGGTTTTACATCGATGTCTAAAGGTTTTTCTTTAGGACTTTCTTTTGATGTGGCTAACGTTATTCCATCTTGATTAAAGTTTTTAACAATTTGCTTTAATGCAGGAACTGTGTCATAGGCATTTTTAAAGTCAGCGTATTTGTATATTCCGTGACCCATATCAGTCATAAGGTTATTAATTGCTTCCCAAGAAAGCATAGCATACGAATGTGTCGAATCTGCTCTTTTAATCTGATTTCTAAGTAAGATAATCAAATCACTCACAGCGTTGTTTGAAAATTCAAACAGCCTCATTAGTATCTCCTACTTACTTAAAGTTGAAAAAATTCTAGTTGACTCTGCGATTGATTTTTTCTTTGGTGTATAACTTTCACGCTTCTCTCTGCCTTCGGGATCTGCGCCTCCAACTGCGGCATCACTTGCACCAAATTCATCATCCACTGGAGCCATGTCGTCGCCCTCTGGATCAATTGGATCAGTTGCAACTGCGTCATCTGCAGGCATATCTGGTTCTGCGCCAATTGTATCATCTGGAGCAGTTTCGCCTGTTATAATGCCAACACCTTTTGTTAGTGTTTCACGTGCAGTTTTTAAAGTTTCGATTGTAGTTTCTAAAGCAGGACCAATTGTATTTGTAAATTGTTCTGCTTGTTCTTGACCCATTTCATCTCTGATTTGATCTTGTAGTTCAAGCATACCTTCAGCACTCATTTCAGCAACGTCTTCTAAGAATGAAGTAAACTTATCTACCATATCTTTTGAAGCCATTACTAATGCCGCTTTATCTTCTTCGCCTTCTTTAATAACTTTTTTATTAACTTTAATTTCTGATTCTTTCATAGTTTTCATCTCTTTCATACAAGACTCACACATTTCTTTTAGTTTGTCTTGATCACAGTTTGAATATTTTTCACAAATATCTTTTTTGCTCATGCCTTCTTTGCAACATTTCATTACGTCTGCTTTTGATGGCATACTTTCGTATGTTCCTTCTTGAACTGATTCATATGCTCCGGCACCTAATGTTTTCATAACAGGTTTAGTTCTAGAAACACCTGACATTCCTTTATCTAAAATAGGTAAGAAGAATTTTTCTAATGGGCCTCTAATAGCATCTACTTCTTGTGGAGTAATTGTAGCGGCACTTTCATGATCTTTAATTTTATCAATTGCTCTACGTGCCAATGCCATTTTTTCTGGATTGTCCATCATAGATCTCAAAGCGGCCATTGCCATAGATGACATAGTTTCTTTTTCTTTTGGCTCTTCTCCGTCTGCTTCTGGCTCTTCTCCGTCTGCTTCTGGCTCTTCTTCTTTTTCGTCTTCTGCAAAGTCTCTTGCTACGTCTTCATCAGTTACATCAACATCTTCGATTTCGATATCTAAATCATCTTCAAGGGGATCATCTAAGTATTGATTGATAGCAGTTTCGATAAGTTTGTGGATTAATTTGGTTTTATGATAATTTTCATTAACTAAACTTTCATTGAAGTTGTTACTAGTTTCAAATTTGTGTAGTTTAGCCTCAATTTTTTTGCTGTATTGCTCTAGTTGAGCCTTACTGTACTTTGCAACGTCTACTGATATACCATGATTTTCACGCAACTTTGCGTTTAAACCGTCTACAGTGACTTTGTTCATAAAATCCGATGTCTTCATTTTCATATCCCCTATATGCTTTATTTATTGTCAAACAGCAATTTTTCAGCACTGTTTAGAATTGTATTTACCTCATCCTTGAGCGGTATTAGGGCATCATAGTGTAGATCCATTCTACTTGTTACTATATCAACTTTTATACTATCTTCCACTTCAAGTGCTTTTTTGATTGTATACTTATATATCCGTATATTTTGCAGGTGATGACAATAGCGATTGTCTAATTCTAATATATTGGTTATATTAGATATTTCTTGTTTTAATCCTAGTCTAATTGCTATAGCCATAGCAAGTTTATGTACACATACGTTATTATAATACCTAATCTTTGGATTATGTAGATTGGTTATATCGTATGCTCCGTTGTCATTCTTCTTAACATACACATGCAAGAATTTAATACCTCCTTCATGAGATTGAGGTAGCACGAATCCTTTGGCTTTAAGATCTAATTTAACAGATGCTAAAGTCGCTTGAAACGTATCGATTAATTTTTTGACGTCAGGCTTCATATAAGTTATTATAACAAACTACTTGCTATTGAGCAAGATCTTTTTTACTAAATTTGATACTTTTTGGCAAACCTTGTTTGGCCGTTTTTGGTTTTAATTCTACTTCGTCACCTTGCACTGCTTTTACAATATATTTTTCTGGTGCATTTGGATTATCTGCATTTGGTACATCAACTTCGGTTCCACGCATAAATTTTGCAGTGTTTTGGTTCGAAGTGTTTGATCCGATTGGTGGAGTTTTGTTTGTGGTATTGTCATTTGGATCAGGTGTTGCAGGTATTGTTCCTACAGTTCCTTGAGCACTTGTTTGATCCTTTGGATCTGGTGTAGCAGTTGCTAAATTATTTGTACTAGATTGAGTTTTGTTTTTAAGTGCCGATTTTGCACTTACTGCCAGCGGTATTCCTAATTCACTAATTCTCATTATCTTGCCTTCTTTGCACGTTTAATTGGTTTTGGAGTGTGAGCGCCTTTTTGTTTATTAAGTCCTGCTACTGTTCTTGATACTGCACTACTTTTCTTAGTCATTTTTGCATGCCATGCCGCCTTCTTAGGTGCTCTTGCTCTAGTAATTGTCATCTTCTGTTTAGCATCAACTTTTACGGGTGCATGACAAGTACTAATATTAGCAACAATGCGTCCTTTACGGGGACCACTCATACAACGAAACTTGCGTGATTGAACTCGGCCTTTGTGTGTACCACCTTTGCCGCCGCCACGCTTGTAAATTGTATCTGCTTCTAATAGTTCTTGTATTTTCATTTCTTTAAAAACTTCTTTTGCTTGTTTGTTTTGTCAACATATTTTGCATGTGGTACTTTTAAATTCTTCTTACCGTACACATCACCAATCACAAATTGTTTTCCTGGTTTATCAAATGCACTATATCTTATGTCAACAACTTCTACTATCTTCATTTTCTTTTATTCAAAAACTTTAATGCTCTACTTGCTGGATTCGTACGCTTGGTACGTTTTGCTCTCATAGCCATACGCTTACCAAGTTTCTTACGTGTAATTTTCATTCTAATTTTTTGTTGAATATTAGGTGGAGCAAAGCATTGTGCCGGATTAGATACAATACGGCCATGGCGTTTACCGCCCATGCAACGATACTTACGAACTAGTTTTTTACCAGTTCTTCCCCAGATCTGCTTTTCTTTAAGATCATCAAATAATTCTACTAACAACATGTTAGTATTTAGTTTTAAGAAAGGTTAATGAGTATTACTACGATTGTAGAAAGTAGGCCGGCAACGATTGTTCCTGATGTTCCTATGATAACTTTAACGAGTGATGCATGTGACTTGCCCATATCATTGTGAATGGATTCCATTTTTTCTTCCACATTGCCGAGTCGTCTCTCGAGTTGATCATATCGCTGTTGGCATAGATCAACATGTGCTTCTAAATTTTCTTTTTCTAAGTCTGTGGCACTAGCCATCTTATATTCTCCTAAACCCGCTCAGGGTATATTGTTAACAGGAGCCTAATTTTTGCCTTGTTAGATGTTTTATTATAGTGTGCCTATAAAGTTATTTATCACTTACTTGGATTAAAATATTTTTATCGGTGTTACCGTTTACGTTAAAAACACTAGGTTTACTAATAGTTTCAGTAAGAGCACCTACTACAGGTATTCCATCGAAATCTTCCTTTAACAAGCCTAACTCGTCGGCACCGTCATTATATACTTCGTCTCTATCAATAGTAAAATCGTATGTCCAAACTTTATGTTCGCCTTTAAACTTGCTACCAAACTCTCCATTAAGTTTAGTTGTTTCAATACTTGGGTCTGCATTCGCTTCAATCAAACCTCTAAGATTAATAATTTGTTGCAATGTATTAAAATTAGCCTGTTGTGACAACTTAACAGGATCCTTAGAATCGTGTCTACGTACTCCTGTTTTGGTTATATCTATTAATGTTTTTATAGTGATCTGCATGATTATATTTATGGAGTATGTAAAGTGCAATTATAAAAATAGGCGACACAAAGGCCGCCTATATTAAACTTTCTATTACTTGTTATCATGGTTAATCGATATATGTTTCAAAACTTTACCAGAATTTGGTCCAGCAGTAACAGTATATCCAGATGTACCATTTCCATACACGTTTACTTCACTACGAGATTTCATAAGGATTTTATCCTTGCGTTCTCTCATTTTCTGCTCACGGTATGATTTAAGTAGGTAATCGTATCTGTTCATTACACTCTCCTTTTTACAGTTAAGTGCGTTCCTTCAGCATAGTTGCTTACTTCCGGGCTATGTCGCCTGAACGTTGTATTATTATTTAGTCATAAAAAAAGGGCGAACAAAAAAGTCCGCCCTTTTCTCTACTATGTTAATAGTAGTAATAGTATTAACTATTATGATGCATCAAATGCGTCTAAGTCACGTGCAGTAACAGTAGCACTTGAAAGATCAACACCGTCTACAGTACCCATGTTCTGTAAGCGTACTTGCATTGAAGCCGCTGTTTGACCATGTCCATCAATTACAGCAAAAATTTTACCTGCTGTACCTGTTGATTTGTACATAAGTGGTGAAAACTCACCAACGATTTGAGCAACTGCTCCATCAACGCCGTCTTTTGCCGCTAATGATACGATTGCATCGATTTCAACTGCTGTGATTTGTGCTGTTGAGTATTGAACGCCATGATCGCGTCCGTCTTGATTTACTTTTGTTATTCCAGCCATTTTATTTCTCCTTTAGTTTTAGTCTCTTAAATGGCGTTTCCCACGCTCCGTGGGCAACGTAATATTATTTAGTCAAGTTTGGAAAAATTAGGAGAAATGGCTATCTTTTAGCCTTTTTTGCTTTATTATGTACTTGTTTTAATAGATTTACATACCCAGGACCTGCCTTAACTATGTCATCTATTATTTGCATAATAGGTTTATACGCTTGTGAGAACCGAGGAGGTAACGCTTGACCTCTACTTACAATACTCAATGCCTTGTATGCGAAAGGTAAATCTTTAGTTGGAACTCCTAGTAATCTTAGCATATTAATATCCTTAACATCTGCTTCAACTGGATCTGGAATACTAATTGTTGGTTCAGTATCTTTTACTCTGTTACTTTCGAGATCATAATTCATAATAAACATAATATAGTAGTCAACTAGATCACTGTTACGACCTCTTGCTTTAAGAGCATTTTCTAAACGTGTTACTGTGTCTTTTCTTTCTAAGTTATTCATTCGTATGTAATTAGATACCTTACGTCTTAGAACACTGTAACTTGTAATTCCATTTTTAAGTGAAGAATCAATTTTCATTATATCACCAGCATCTCCGATGCTAGGTAATTTTCCACTTGCCATGTCGCGTAATAAACGTTTGGCAGTTAGTGTAGGGAAATAAGTTCGTTCACGCATTATTAATGCACTCTTTGGATCTTTTAATTTTTCTACTATCTTCTTATCACCATCAACGATAGTAAGTAAATTGTACATGTCATTGCCACTATACCTATGCCTCGACCAATCATTCCATTTCAATACATCAGTTGCATAGTTTGTTACAAATTTTCTTGATTGAGGATAGTAACGCATTGTTTGAAGTGCAAGAAAGTATAATAAAACAAGATCACTTACATCAGTAAATGACATTCGTTCCATTGTGTCGTTACGTACTAGTTTTCCTTCAGTAACAAAATCGATAAATTTAAATTCACTCATTAACTAAAGTCCTTAGGAGTAGTAAAGTTTCTGCGTGAAAAATCTAATCTGTCAACTATCTTAACTGCACCACCTAAGTGATCGATGGCTACATAGCCTTCCGGAGAACCTGCTTCGTAGCCATCTGTTGTTTTGTAAAAATGTGCTATGCTTTCAATGTTGTTTAACTTTTTGATGAATAGCATTTTTAGATTAGTAATCTCATTCATGAATACAATAATACTTGATAGGCCTTTTCTGTTTGAATTAATAAAGTTTAAGTTGTTATTAATTTTTTGCATTCTATTCTTAACTGCTGGTTTTTCAGGATCTTGATTTTTAAGTTTTGCTATTTCGGCCTCTATTCTTTGTTTGTACCAATCAATGAATCCGTTCAAAAATTCTCCAGGGTCACCTGCTAGTTTGCCTTGTCTAATATTTGTGTTAATCCATATCTTAAATGCTGGAACAAATTCTGCATTTTGTTCCATTGCTTGCCATACTACAAGTGGCACTGCTTTATAAGCGGCCATTGCATCAGCCAAATCTTGTTTCGCTTGTGCTGTTTCATCTCGAGTCATCAACACACTGCCTGTTAAATCTTTAAACAACGCATCATCGAAAAATACATCAGGGTGCCTTTTTAAATCTGTTACTTCAATGCCATATTCTGCTTTTGATGTTGCTAAAGTTTCGCCTGTATATCTTGTATGAAATACTATACCTATTTTTGCTTTTGCAATACGCTTTCCAACATCACTATCAACTGGAACAGCATATGTGATAAGTTGAGGTTTAAAAGTATGCATCTCTTGACTATCGATTGTTTCTTCACGTAATGTTCCTTGGTCAAATAAGAAGTCACCTTGTAAAACTCCTGTCATACCTATTTTGGCTAAATGTTCAAATGCTAAATGTAATTTGGGTAATGCACCAGACTTTCCATATAATCTATCAATTTCATCATGACTAGTTCCTAGCAATGGTGTAGCATTAAACACTCCTTTAGTACCAACAAAAAACTTACCACTCTCTGGATCAATACCTGCAATGATTGCGGGAGCACCGTCCCATTTTACGCTAATTTTTAATTTTTTGTTTGAGCGTCCTTTAAGCATATCAGCAAACATCATCATTTGCTTGATTGCATATTCGGCTCCTTCTTTACCACGATTAAGAATTTCTTCTTCAACGTGTTCCATATGTGTATTTTTGCCTTCGGCAGATTCTTGTATCTTATTAAATTCTTCAATCAGCATTATATTTGCCTTTTTTATAGTTTTTTATTCCACGTGCAAACTTTTGAGGATCAGCACTTTTGATGCTATTGATAAAACGTTTTTCTAAATCCGAAGCAGTATCACTATCAAAATTCTCACGTATCATTTTCATTACATTTATAGCAGATTCTATAACATGTACTGCCCGGCTGTCAACCACGTTTTCTACCAATGGTTCAGCCTTCATGTCGTTTAGTTCTTGTAATATGCTTTTTGTAGTGCGTTTCATTATGCTCTCCTAACAATATTTATGGTAATTACAAATAAATATTCATACAAAAGGTTTACTAACAAGAGGGAAAAGGATTATGGGAACATTTAATAATAAGATCATGGCAGAGTTTAACCCCCCACGTAAATGGGTATTGGGTAGAGATCTGTCATATACTACACAGGATCTAACTGTAGATGAAATCGATGCACTTAAAGGTGTTGGTATTAAAGTAAAAAGAGAAACTAACAAAACAGAAACTATTACAGTACCAAAGGGATTTGTTACTGATTTAGCATCAGTACCAAGAGCAATGTGGTGGGCAATAGCACCATTTGATGTAGCAAGAGCGGCTATCATCCACGACCTACTATACAAAGGTATTAGACAATATCGTTGGAACATGAAGGACAAGGAAGATGCAGAGTTAATTAAAAAAGCCAAAGTTGCTTCTGATAAAGTATTTTTATTAGCCATGAATGATGCTGAGCCTTCAGTACCTAAGTGGAAGAAGTATTCTGCTTGGAAGGCTGTTGATTTATTTGGTAATGGATCAATAGTACCTACAGAAGATAACATTTAAAGATTAAAGAAAAGAATAGGGTGCTTAAGGCACCCTATTTTTATGACTTGTAGTTCTAGTATCCGTTAGGTACAATAACATAATGTATCATTAACACTACGCCTACTGAAGCACCTAGTCCTATCATCATCTTGATGAAGTCTTTGGTAATCAACGGAAACACTGTTTTAAACTTTTCCTTGCCTGTCATTGTTGCCACAGCAAGTTCTCGTCCACAAAGTAATCCTACGAATACCCAGGTTGTTGACATTGGAATATCGTTTAGTTCTTTAAAGAACAATAGTATAAGAAAGTATACCGCATCAATTATTGTAGCACTACGAACATATCTTGTGTTGTGCTTTTCAATAATAATATTTTGTATCTTACCTCCACCTTCTCTAAACATAAAGCCTAAGCCTATAATAAACACAAGTGAAATCATAACCATTAGATCCCAAGGTATCTCTCTAGGTAGGAACACGGCAATGTTTGCCATGTCGTGGCTTAACCAAGTGAACCATAGGAAGCCTGTGGTTACCCACTGTCCTATTCTCCACCATCGTTTATGTTCTTCTTTGACAGGGTTTGCTTCGTTTAGGATTTTAGTTACACCTATCCAAATAACATACGCCGCCACAGCCGCGACAGCATAACCCATCATGCTTTTAACAAGCATCTTCTCTAGCACAAATGTACTAGCGAATGCACTTAATACTAAAAAAGAAGTACTAACTGGTACTCCTATCCTTGTAAGTATTAATAATAGTCCTGGTGCCATAGCATGGTACCATTGTATCTCTTGGAACGGTATTTTGTTTAGTCGTCCGTAACTGATGTCTCCACCGTTAGTGTACCAACCATACCAGAGTGTATAAAGTAGAACAGCCGAAGCCGCTCCCCACATAACTTTCCAATTGAATTTGTCGTTGTTTGATGCGATCCAAGTGCCCAATGTTTGAACTGAATCATTTGCGATAACTGCGTAACCTGCGAATAGGAAACCTACAGCCATCCATAGGT